>OLQO01000179.1_pt1 | contig 64733 bp, 53 predicted proteins | sample 1672281 | NCBI WGS metagenome assembly OLQO01 (sample SAMEA3136667, study PRJEB25190) | human gut metagenome | biome: human gut; feature: human-associated habitat; material: faeces | place: Austria | collected 2013
GACGAGCGGAGCGATAACCTTATCGAGAGCGGCCATCAGCTCGGTGGCCTCCTCGTAAGAAAGCTCGGGCAGGAGCTTCTCCTTCTTGTTGGCAAGCTCGACCAGGCCCTCAGCGGCATCCTCGGCAGCGAAGACGACGATCTTGCGCATATCGCCCTCGGCGTCGTCGATGCGGCCGACCAGATCGGCAGCCTCGGCCTCGGCCATCAGGCCATCGAGCTCACGAAGGCGCATGCCCAGCAGGTCGGACATTTCCTTCTGCTCCATCTTGGGCTTGAGGTCAAGAAGCTTGATGGCGCGCTCGATGTTCGCCATGCGCTCGGCCTTGGCCTCCTCCTCCTTGGAAATAGCAAAGCGACGGCTACGCAGCAGGCGGGCGGCCTTCTGCATCTTGTCCATCAGCTCTTCGTCATCGTAATCAACGGCGGCCTCGACAACCTCGGCCTCCTCCTCGGCGGAAACCTCGTCAGCAGCCTCAACCTCGGCAGCTTCGGTCTCCACGGTCTCGACTGCCTCAACCTCGGCAGCCATGGTCTCGTTCTCGGTCTCGTTCATGATCTCTTCGTTCTCAGACATGAGACTCCTTCTTGGCCCTCTCGGGCATCATCGCCCCATTCGCGGGGCCCGTCGCGCACTCTTTGCGCTTTAAACATTCATGCCTCTCGGCAAAACGTCCATTAGTTTATGGTGTCGCCCGCTAATCTAGCTGCAGAATCTATGTGCACACATTAATGCGACATGTGCGACTCGCGGCGAGCGTACACAACCGATACCACAAATCCGACCACGGCAATTACAGCCGCCACACGCACGGCTGCCGCAAATCCAATCGCCTGGGCAACGTCGGTCGCAACGCCAGCGGCGCCGGCAGTCGCCGCAGAACTCGAGAGCAGGCCGATAAACAACGACGGGCCAAACGATGCGGCAATCATGTTCCACGTGTTGAGCAATGCCGTTCCGTGAGGATGCTCGGCGACAGGCAGCGTCTCCAAGCCGGCCGTTTGCGAGGGGCTCAGCACCAAACCGACTCCGGCATACACAACAACGGTCAGTGCCACGACGACGCCGATGTTCATGCTTGCGGCCGTCATCGAGATAACAGTCTGCCCCACGGCGATCAGGGCAAAGCCGACCGGCAGCAGCGGCCATGCGCCACGGGCGTCCATCACGCGTCCGCCCGCAATCGAGGTCACGGCATTGCAGGCAATCGCCGGCAAAATGAGCAAGCCCGCAACAAGGGCGGTCATGCCGTATGCGCCCTCAAAATAGAGCGGCAACAAAACGCTCATCGAGAACGTCGTCATCATCGACACCACCACAAGCAGGCACGCAGGCCAAAAACGAACGCTCGCCATGGGACGCACGTTAAGCACCGGATGCTCGAGCTTGAGCTGGCGGGCCGCAAACAGGCCGAGCAGCACAATGGCGGCGAAGAGCGTCGCGATGCCGGCAATCAGATTGGTCGAGAACTCGCCTACGGAATACACAAATGCCGTAATACCGGCAGCGAGCAAAACAACCGACAGAATATCAAGCGTGGTGTTCGAACGCTCTCCGACATTCTGGACAAGCTTTACGCCCGCCGCAGCGACCACAATGCCGCCCACCAGCGGCACTACGAACACCGCCCTCCAGCCAAACAACGTGCACATAAGACCGCTGATCACGGGCCCAAACGCCGGCCCCAGCGTAATGCAGGCACCGCCCAGGCTCAGATACAGACCGAGCTTCTCGCGCGGGGCGCAAGACAGTACCACGTTCATCATGAGCGGGAACAAAATGCCCGATCCTGCAGCCTGCAAAATACGGCTTGGCAGCAAAACGCTAAACGACGGAGCGAACAGGCACAGGACTTCGCCGGCGACCATGCATCCGCATGCGAAGAACAGCAGCTTGCGCGTCGAGAAACGGCCGGACAGAAAGGCCATGATGGCCGTAAAGATCGACGTCACGATCATGTAGCCCGAAACGAGCCACTGCGCCGTGGTGGCACTCGCCGAAAAGGCCGCCATAATGTCGTGCAGCGCCACGTTAACGATGTTCTCGTTAAACGCGGCAACAAAGGCTGCAGCATACATTACGACGAGAATCGCCGAGGCTGTCGACGGTGATTGAGTTTGCTTTTGGGATTTGGTCCCCATGAAATTCCTTCCTCTTAGAACGACAATCGCATCGCCCCAGAGGAACGGTCCAGGGCGAAAATGAGCCCTAGACTTACGCCAGACGCCGTACACGACGAATCTGACAACATGGTCCAACGTCGAAAGATTGTAACGCGGACGCGCAGCTTTCCTTCCGCGCTATTATTAAAAGTCCACGAAAGCATGAGACATGAGGAGCCCGCCATGATTAAGCCCATCATGAAATCCGAGTTCTTTTTACGCCTGCCTTCCGAAGACGCGGGACCCGACGACGCCGTGATCGGGCAAGACCTCCTGGATACGCTCCACGAGCATGAGCACGAGTGCGTGGGCCTCGCTGCCAACATGATCGGCGTGCGCAAACGCGTCATCTGCGTAAAAGACGGCAACAGGGCGCTGCTCATGTACAACCCGCAAATTCTTGAGCAGGTCAACGCCTACCAGACGAGCGAAGGGTGCCTCTCGTTGGCCGGCGAGCGTCCCTGTACCCGCTATCGCCGCATTAAGGTTGAGTATTTGGACGAGAACTTCGTCCACCGCATCAAAAACTTCTCGGGCTACACCGCCGAGATCATCCAACACGAAATCGACCACTGCAACGGGATAGTGATCTAGTTCCGCCGATTCAAGAAAGCTCCCTGCAGCAAAACAACTGCAGGGAGCTTTTCATAGTGCGGAGCTTCTATCCCACTAGCTCTGGCGGTAGTGATCAAAGAAGTCGGCGAGGTCTTCGAGCGACTCTTTGAGTACTTCCATGCGCGGCAGGTACACGATGCGGAAGTGGTCGGGATCGGCCCAGTTAAAGCCGCCGCCGCGCGTGATCAGGATTTTCTTCTCGTGCAGCAGGTCGAGGGCAAACTGCTCGTCATCGGTGATGTTGAACTTTTTAACATCCATCTTGGGGAAGATATAGAACGCCGCACGCGGCTTGACCACCGAGATGCCGTCGATCTTGCTGAGCGCCTCATACACAAAGTTGCGCTGCTCGTAGACACGGCCGCCGGGACGGATGTAGTCGTTGACGGACTGATGTCCACCGAGTGCCGTCTGGACGATCGACTGGGCCGGCACGTTGGAGCACAGGCGCATGTTCGAGAGCATGTTGATGCCCATGATGAAGTCGCTCATGCAGCGCTGGTTGCCCGAAAGCACCATCCAGCCAATGCGATAGCCCGCGATCATATGCGACTTGGACAGGCCGCTAAACGTAATGCAGGGCAGATCGGGGGCGAGCGATGCAATGGAGACATGCTCGTAGCCGTCCATGCACAGGCGGTCGTAGATCTCATCGGCAAAAATCATCAGCTGATGCCTGCGTGCAACCTCGACGATGCCCTCGAGCACCTCGCGCGGATAGACGGAACCCGTGGGGTTGTTGGGGTTGATGATGACGAGGGCTTTGGTCGCGCTCGTGATCTTGGACTCCATATCCTCCAGATCGGGATACCAATCCGCCTGCTCATCGCACAGATAGTGCACGGGATGGCCGCCGGCAAGGGTTGCGCACGCCGTCCAGAGCGGATAGTCGGGGCTGGGGATCAGAATCTCGTCGCCATTGTCGAGCAGCGCGTTCATCGAAAGCTGAATGAGCTCGGACACGCCGTTGCCTGTGTAGATATGCTCCATCTGAACGTTGGGCAGACCCTTGATCTGCGAATACTGCATAATCGCCTTGCGCGCGGAGAACAGGCCGCGCGAGTTGGAATAGCCCTCGCAGTCAGGCAGCTGCTGGCGCATGTCCTTGATAACCTCGTCGGGCGTGCGGAAACCGAAGGGCGCCGGGTTGCCGATATTGAGCTTGAGGATGCGCTCGCCTTCGTCCTCCATACGGGCAGCCTCGTCGACGACGGGGCCGCGCACGTCATACAGAACGTTCTCGAGTTTGGTGGATTTGGAAAAAGTACGCATGGTGGTGCTCCTTGGAATTTGAGCTGAGGGATGGGGTTCGGGCTTGGAAACGTTGCGGGACGATGATGCCTCGCCCTGATCGGCGTAACCGGCGAGCAGCCAGGTAACATCGACCTCCAAGATGCGGGCGAGCAGCTCTGCCACATCGCGCCGCGGAATCGTCTTGCCGCTCACATATTGGCTCATCTGACTCTTGCCGAGTTTTTTGCCGAGCATCTCCGATGCGCGGATTACGTCCGACTGGCGAACGTCGCGATCGGACATAGCCTGTCGCAGGCGATTACTAAACGTCTCTTGGGCCACAGGAACCTCCTTGCTGGCAAAGTTCAATTTATAGAACACGAATTGAACCAAGGTTCAATTTAGCAAGCAGTATAGCGCCGTACCTCATTCGAAAGTTCAATTTCATAAGAAAACGTACCGAACTCCGAGATTTGCCCAAAGCGGACAATGACGTGCACGCGTTTAGAGGTATTCAAGGAATCGAGCGGCGGCAAGCGAAACGTCAGCCGTGCGATATATCGCATTGATCTGCCGATGGGGATGCCCCTCGAGCGGACGCACGGCAACATCGAACTGACAGCGGCGCAAGATGAGCGCAGGAAGAACGCTCACGCCCAGGCCATCCTCCACCATAGCCATAATCGCATAGTCATCCCAGGTCGACAGCTTGGAGCGCACCGTCAGCCCCGCCCGACGAAACAGCGGCGTAATCTCATCATCGGTGCCGCGTTCCAGCAGAATAAACTGCTCGTTGGCCAAATCGGCAAGGGAAACGACCTCCGCGGTGGCAAGCGAGGAGTCCGCTGGCACCACGGCCATCAGCTCGTCTTGCACCAACGGCCGCGACGCCATGCCGGCGCCGCGTGGCTCACGCGGGATAAAGCCCAGGTCACAACGACCCTCAGCCACCCATTGTTCAATCTCTGAGTAATCGCCCATCAGCAGCTCGTAATCGACATCCGGATGATCGGCGCGAAAGCGCGCAATCACCGGCGGCAGCACGTGGGTCGCCACACTCGAAAACGTACCGATGCAGATTTTGCCGCGCATGAGTCCACGCATCTCATCCACCCGTCGCTGCAGGCGGCCAAACTCTTCGCATAACGCCTCGACTGCCGGCATGACCTGCCGCCCGTCGGCAGAAAGCACTACGCCCTCGCGGCTTCTATCGAGCACTTTAAAGCCCCAATCGGCCTCAAGATCGGCCACCATGCGGCTCACGCCCGATTGCGAATAGCTCAGGCGCTCGGCAGCACGCGTAAAGCTTCCGGCGCGCACCGTCTCCAGCAGCACCTGCATCTTTTGAATATTCGTTTCCACGGCACCCCTCCACCTTTGCATGAGTTTTTCTCATTCTATCCATGCATTATATTCGCTTTTCTTCTAAAGCCAGTTCACCCATAGTGAACATGCTCGGATATAGAGGGGATGTCAGCGCATGAACAACGGACTGCTTACGTACTTAGCAGCATTGCTATTGTTTGGCTCCAACGGCATCATCGCCGCTGCCATCGCGCTGCCGAGCTCCGATATCGTGCTACTACGCACGTTTTTGGGCGCACTCTCGCTTGTCACCATCCTCGTCATCACCCAACGCCATAAGCTGCAGGTGCCATCTCGCCCCCGCGAAGCCGCAGCCCTCCTCCTCTCGGGAGCCGCGCTGGGCGCCAGCTGGATTTTTCTGTTCCGCGCCTACCAGACGATCGGCGTCGGCGTATCCTCGCTGCTGTACTACTGCGGCCCCATCATTGTCATGGCGCTCTCCCCGCTCATCTTTGGCGAAAAGCTGACCGGCGGCAAAATCGCCGGGTTTATCGCCGTCGCCTGCGGTGCTTTTCTCATTGCAGCACAAGGTCTAGGCGGCAATATGCCCATTGCGGGTATCGCCTGCGGCATCGCCTCGGCATTTTGCTATGCGCTGATGGTCATCGCCAGCAAGGGCGCGCCACACATCGAGGGCCTCGAGAATTCCACGCTCCAGGTGAGCGCCGCCTTTGTAACCGCGTTGATCCTTACGCTCTTCACGCAGGGTGCCCCCTCGTTCCTCTCCCCCAGCATTGCCGCCGGCATCGATTGGCGCGCCGTTGCCATGCTCGGCATTGTCAACACCGGCATTGGCTGCCTGCTCTACTTTAGTGCTGTCGCCAAGCTGCCCGTCCAGACCGTCGCCGTCGTCGGCTACCTCGAGCCGCTTTCGGCCGTCGTGTTCTCGGCCGTCCTTTTAGGCGAAGCCATAACACCGGTCCGTCTGATGGGTGCCGCACTTATCATCGGCGGCGCGCTCTTTTGCGAACTCGCCGGTAAACGTGCAGGCACCAAAGCAGGCATCGCCCAAACGGCACGTGCCTAAAAGTCCCTGCTTTGAAATGTTATCTGCGCAAACAGCTACTCCCCAGATGGGGATTATTGTCTAAAACACCCCGATGTGCCAAACTGCTCTTATATGCATAAAGATGGCATAAAGGCCTACTGCTCTTGGCAGAGGCCGGATGTCCAAGGGAGTCCACGTGGCACACAACAAGCTGGAGGCAAGCCTCCAAGACCAGCGTAGTCAGAGCGGACATGGCGCCATCCCCCTCTCCGCTGGCATGCTGCTCGTAACACTCGGCGTCGTCTATGGCGACATCGGCACGAGCCCCATGTACACCATGAAATCAATCGTCGCCAACAACGGCGGCATCGGCACCGTCAGTGAGGACATGATCCTGGGCGCGCTCTCGCTCGTCATCTGGACCATGACGCTCGTGACCACGGTCAAGTACGTGGTAATCGCCATGAAGGCCGATAACCATAACGAAGGCGGCATCTTCGCCCTGTTCAGCCTCGTACGCAAGGTGGCACCGTGGCTGATTCTGCCCGCCATGATCGGCGGCGCAGCGCTGCTTGCCGACGGCATCCTCACCCCCGCCGTCACGGTCACCACAGCCATCGAGGGTCTGCGCACCATCGAATGGGGCCATGCGCTGCTGGGCGACGGCCAGACCAACGTCATCATCATTACCATCATCATTATCTGCGGTCTGTTTGCCATGCAGCGCGCCGGCACCTCGTCAATCGGGAAGCTGTTCGGCCCGCTTATGACGCTATGGTTCCTGTTCCTGGCGGGCGCCGGCCTGTTCAACATGCTCGGCAACCTGTCCATCCTGCGCGCACTCAACCCCATCCGCGGCATCATGTTCCTGTTCTCGCCCATCAACCATTCGGGCATCATGGTGCTCGGCTTTGTCTTCCTGTCGACGACCGGCGCCGAGGCCCTCTACTCGGACATGGGTCACGTGGGCAAGGCTAACATTTACGCATCCTGGCCATTCGTAAAGGCGGCCCTCATCCTTAACTATCTGGGTCAGGGCGCTTGGCTGCTTGCCAATAATTCCAATCCCCAGATGCTCGCGATGGACATCGTCAACCCGTTCTATATGATGCTCCCCGAGCCCCTGCGCCCCTTTGCCATCGTGCTTTCGGCCGTAGCGGCCATCATCGCCTCGCAGGCGCTCATCACCGGCTCGTTCTCGCTGGTATCCGAGGCCACGCGTCTCAACCTTATGCCGCACCTGCGCATCCACTACCCCAGCGACACCAAGGGCCAGCTCTATATTCCGCTCGTCAACAACATCATGTGGGTCGGCTGCATCTTCATCGTGCTGCTGTTCCAAAACTCCGAGCGCATGGAGAGCGCCTACGGCCTCGCCATTACCGTGACCATGCTCATGACCACGACGCTTTTGACGAGCTATATCGCCGGCATTCTCAAGCACAAGCTGGGCGCCTGCGTCTTCGCCCTGCTCTTTGGTGCCATTGAGCTGTGCTTCTTCGCTTCGTGCCTCACCATGTTCTTTGACGGCGGCTACGTCATGATCTTCCTGGCCGCACTGCTGTTCGGCCTTATGTACGTGTGGCGTCGCGGCACCGCCATCGAGCGCACGCAGACGATTCTGCTGCCCGTCTCCAAGTACATCGACCAGCTCAATCGCCTGCGCAATGACGAGACCTATCCCGTGCTCGCTGACAATCTGGTATTTCTCACCAACAGCCCCGACCCGCTCACGCTCGACCGCGACGTGCTCTATTCCATCCTGGACAAACACCCCAAGCGCGCCAAGGCATATTGGTTCATTAACGTGCACGTTACCGACGAGCCCTATACGCACGAGTATTCCGTCGAGACCTTTGGCACGGACTTTTTGTTCCGCGTGCGCTTGGACCTGGGTTTTAAGGTCAATCAGCGCATCAACGCCTACCTGCGCCAGATCGTTGGCGACCTGATGGCATCGGGTGAGCTGCCGCCGCAACATCACACCTACTCCATCTACGAGACCCGCGGCAACGTGGGCGACTTCCGTTTTTGCATGCTGCGCAAGATGCTTGCACCCGAAACGGACATCAACCGCAACGACCACCGTGTGATGGCCATCAAGTACGCCGTCCGCCGCGCCTGCGGAAGCCCGGCACGCTGGTACGGTCTCGAGAACTCGGCCATCATCATCGAGTACGTGCCCCTCTTTGCCCGCATGCGTCCGGCCGTCAAACTTGTGCGCACCCAGGTGCCGCTCGAGATCTTGATCGAAGAGGCCGAGGAAATGGAAGTCGACATCTTCTCGGACGACCTGGTCAACGGCAACGAAGCCGGTAAGGACATGAACGTCGATCCCACCGAGCTGCTCGAGAGCGTCGCCGATACGCCCGAACAGCAACAGCTCGACGGCCTCGAGAGCGAACAACTCAACGACGCCAACTTCTAGCGACGTCACAAATCGACGACAGCGGCCCTGCATCTCACGGGAGACGCAGGGCCGCTTTGCATTGCAGTAAAGCTAACGGCTACGAACGACGCGGCTCGGGAACCACGAGCCTATCGGGGCTCGCGCCCTCGGCATCCATCAGGCTCACGTAGCGAATCGACGGATCCCCATACATCGCGTAGTAATAATTGCCCGTGCGCGCGCTAAAGCATCCGGTATAGATAGTCTTCTCGAACTTGCCATCGCCCATCCTGGACGCCCCCTCAATCATCACCACGCCCTCGAGTGAACGGAACATGCGGACGACGTTTTCGGTCTCGCTCTCCTTTTGCGGGTAATTGGCATTGAGGTACGCCGCCTTTACAAAACGGCTCGGCGAATAGCAGTCACCCGGAATACCGCGCATGCCGGCACCCGCGCCATAGGGCTTGAGCTCGGCGCCACGCCATGTCGCCGTCTGCGGAAAATCGCTTGTGGCCGTGATATAGGTGCGCAGGTTTTCCATGTGCCACGGGAAGGTGGGCTGATTGGCAAGGGTGTCGACCGGATCGTCGTATACATGCAGGCCGTCAGCCATCATCTCGACCACGATGCTACGCTGGCTGTCGCCGATAATCCAATGGAGCAGCGACACGCCCAGCCCCTCTCCTGCAGATTTAGCAACAATCACCGTATCGCGCAGCGCAGCCTCGACCTCGTCGACCGTCGAGAACGTCGCTGCCACCCACAGGGGAAACTCATAGGCCGCGATATTGGTCTTGCCGTCGACAGGGTCCTCGGCATACTCGGCATAACCCGGGAAATTGAGGCCCGCCACGGCGAGGCCCGCATCGTTGCCGCAATCGAAGAACATGGGATAGTTCTTGTAATCGATGCACATACCGATCACCGCGTGTGCCGCTGTCGCGTCGTCGATAAACGAATACGGAATGTGAAACCCGCGCGGCATCACGCGAACCTGTTGGCCGTAGTCAAAGCTCCAGTCGAGGTTGCGGCCCAGATACATGTGGCCAGAATCATCGGTAAATCGAATACTCGTACACATAGCGCCTCCTAGCTTCACGTTCTCGCTAAGTTCATTGTCACCAAACAAAAAGGCGCTAAACACAAAAGCCCGGACATGACAACAACGTCATACCCAGGCTCAAAGACCGCAAATTCGGTCCCCAATTGAACCGCTCTAGACGAGTTTGCCTAAGCAGTGATCAATCATGTGTTGAATCATTTGAGCCTCGAAGCCCACAAAGTCCTGCTTGCGCTCGCGCATCTTGCCGTCGACGATCTGGTCAAAGGCAACCTTGCACTTGATGTAGCGCGTGGACTTGGTGACCTCCTCGTGCGTCAGGCAGCTCTCCTCCATCTTGCTGGCGCCCAGACCAAACACCAGACGGGGGTTGTAGAGCACATGGGGCTCGCCGGCATCGTCCAGGTAGACGCAGACCTTCTTGGTGACGCCAATCTGGTTGGCGGCAAGGCAGCCGGCATCGTCGAGCGACTTGATGGTATCGATCAGGTCCTGTGCCACCGACTCGTCCTCGACGGTCGCGACCTCGCAACGCTGGGACAGAATAGCCTCGTCGTGGCAGAGCTCTTTAATCATACGTTCCTCCATAGGGGTCGTTGTAACTGCTTAAGTATACGGTACCCACACATTTTCATACGGAAAATACCGCCCGTCCGCTACAAAGCGCCGAACATCAACATGTGAGGAACAGCAAGGTTGTAAAGGCGATATAGTGAGTGAGTTCGTGTCAATCGGCCTAAACTCGGGGCCGAACAAGGAAAGGGTATGCATGGACGAACTATTTCACGTCAGCGAGCGCAAGTCCACAATCGGGACCGAACTTCGCGCTGGACTGACAACGTTCCTGGCAATGGCCTACATCATTGCCGTCAACCCCGCGGTGCTCTCGGGCGCCGGCATCGATGCGGGAGCGCTCGCCTGCGCCACTTGCCTGGGCGCCGGCATCATGACCATCTGCATGGGCATCTTCGCCAACCGCCCGCTCGCCTGCGCTTCGGGCCTGGGCATCAACGCCATGATCGCGGGCATCGCCACCACCATGTGCGGCGGTGACTGGCACGTGGCCATGAGCGTTATCTTCCTCGAGGGTATCGTCATCTTGCTGCTCGTCCTTTGCGGCCTGCGCGAGGCCATTATGGACGCCATCCCCGTGGTCCTGCGCCACGCCATCTCGGTGGGTCTGGGCCTGTTCATCGCCATGATCGGCCTGTGCGACGCCGGTATCATCACCGCTGGTGCCGGTACGCTCGTCGGTCTGGGCGACATCGCCTCCCCCACCTTTATCGTCGGCATCATCTCCATCATCGTGACGGTTGCCCTGGCTTCCCGCAACGTGCCGGGCTCGCTGCTCATCGGCATCATCGTCGCCGTTATCGCCGGTATCCCGCTGGGCGTCACCCACGCCCCCGAGGGCCTCATCGCACCGCTCGACTTCTCGACCTTTGGCGCCCCGTTTGCCAGCACCGCCGATGGCAACATGGCCATCGTGAAGGTTCTGACCGACCCGATGCTGCTCGTCGTTGCCTTCTCGCTGCTCATGAGTGACTTCTTCGACACCATGGGAACCGCGATGGCCGTCGCCAAGCAGGGCGAGTTCTTGACCGAGGACGGCAATGTCGAGGACATCCGTCCCATCCTGGTCGTCGACTCCGTGGCCGCTGCTGCCGGTGGCTTTATGGGCGTCTCCTCCATCACCACCTTCGTCGAGTCCACTTCCGGCGCCGCCGACGGTGGCCGCACGGGCCTCACCTCCGTCACCACCGGCGTGCTGTTCATTCTCGCCGCGTTCTTCTCCCCCATCGTCACCATCGTTTCCAGCGCCGCCACCTGCGGTGCTCTGGTCTACGTCGGCTACCTCATGATGAGCGAGGCCTCCGAGATCGACTGGTCCGACGTGTCGCAGGGTTTCCCGGCGTTCATGATTGTCGCCGGCGTGCCCTTTACCTACTCCATCTCTGCCGGCATTGGTCTGGGCTTTATCGCCTACGTGATCGTCGCGCTCTTTAAGGGCGAGGCCTCCAAGATCAAGCCGCTCATGTGGATCGCAGCCCTCGCCTTCCTCGTCTACTTCTTTGTAGCGTAGCGGCAAAGCTGCCAAAGCAGAACACCAAAGCGCGGAGTCGCATCGAGCGGCTCCGCGCTTTTCTTTTAAAGCCAGGCAACGCACGGACGCGCGATGTTTTGCTTCCCAAGTTTTGGACATTTTGCCCTCCAAACGGCACTACCGCCGGCTACATCCTGCAGATATGCTGGGCTTAATCGCATAGGCCCTATGAGGATGGGAGTAACCATGGCCGCCTTGTTCACGACCCCCAAGCGCAATGACAAAACCTCTGGAGCCCATTTTGTCGAGCCCGACGTGCGCCGTCGCACGTTGCTCGCACACGGAAGCTGGCGTCGCGTGACGCGCCGCATCGTCTGCGGCCTGACCTGCGCGCTCACGGTGAGCTCGTTGCTCATGCCGAGTGTCTCGCTCGCGGCCGAATGGGTGGACGTCGGCGGCACCCAGTACAACGCCGGCATCGCGGCGGGCGACGAGGCCGGCACCTGGAGCTGGGACGGCGCCGACGATATGAAGCTCAACGGCTATGACGGCGGCGCGATCGAGGCAGCGGGCAAGCTCAACGTGAGCTACGAGGGCAACAACACCGTCACTAACGACGACGGCCGCGGCATCAAGGTTAAGGATGGCGCGAACGAGAACGCCGAGCTTAATATTCAGGGCGACGCTTCCAGCACGCTCAACGTGACATCTTCTCGTGACGCCATCACTTCCGTCGGCAACATCAACATCGACGGCGCTGGCACTGTCAACGCCACAAGCACCGAGCACGATGCCATCGATGCCGGGGGCGATGTCACCATCAAGGGCTCGGGAAACGTTAACGCCACGGGCGATTCGGATGGCATCAGGGCCGACGGCAACATCACGATCGACAACAGCGGAACCGTCACCGCCAAGGCCACCGAGGATCAGGGTATCGATGCTAACGAGAGCCTCATCATAAAGGGCGGCGGCAAGGTAGAGGCAAGCTCTATCAAAGACAATGCGATTTGGGCCGACGGCAACATCGAGATCTCGGGTGGCAGCCAGGTCAAGGCAAGCTCCGAGGAAGACGCCGCCATCGACGGTAAAAACAGCCTCACGGTCACGAACGCTTCCCTCAACGCAAGTGGCGTTGGGTATGGCATCTATGTCTACAAGGGCATCACGCTCGATGGCGCGACCGTGACGGTCCGCGCAAGCTCAGATGGCGGGGAAGTCAGCGCACTCTTCACCGATGAGGACGACATCGTCATCAAGAACGGCTCGACTGTGGATGCGCTCGCAGAGGGCAAATTCTCGACTGCGATTTTCACCAGAAACTACGACCCCAACGAAGCGGGTGGCCACATCTACATCAGCGACTCCGTTGTCAAGGCTATAGCCCGCTATGCTGAGACCGGCGGCGACGGTCCCGACTGCTACAGTACAGACCAGGATGGCGGGATCACCCCTGAGCGCAGGGGCGTGAACATCGGCATCTATGCTCAGACCACCGAGGGCATTATGCCCGCGACCATCTCCATCGTCCGCAGTAAGGTCACGGCCGAGGGAGACACGGCAGCGATTTTCGCCCTTGCCATGAGCACGGACGGCAAGGCGATCGGCACCATCGAAATCGAAGGCACCAGCATCCTGACGCCTGAAGGCGGCAAAGTCATTGACTATCGCCACAAAGAAGAGCTCAGTAACGGCATCATGTACGAGGCAGGCCAAGTCATTGGCACGGGCGACGCCGTGATTGATTCTCCCTACGACGATGTCATCGCCAAGAAAGCCGTCATCGCACCGTCCGAGGAGACCAAGCCCGAGGAGAAGCCCGGCGAGACCAAGCCCGAGGGTTCCAAGTCCGAGGGCACGAAGACGACCAAGACCGTTGCATTTGCAGCCACGGGAGCCAAGACCACCGGCAAGCTCGCGGCAACCGGCGACGCCTCGAGCGCAGCCATCTTGGCAGCCGCCCTTGCGGGAACAGCTGCCATCGCCGCAGGCGCCGTGGTGAGCCGCAAGCGCTCGTAAACACTTTTTCGCACGGGACGGGTGGATCGCGGCCCTTGCCTTCCTCGTCTACTTCTTCGTAGCGTAAGGGCAAGGCTGCAAAAGCTGAACAATAAAGCGCGGAGTCGCCATGCGGCCCCGCGCTTTTCTTTTAGCGCCGGTCCCTGCGCCGGCGTGCGGCCTATTTCTCCCCCATTTTGGCCATTTTGCCCTCCAAACGGCACTACCGCCGGCAACATCCAGCAGATACGCTGAATCTAGTCGTATAGGCCCTATGAGAACGGGAGCAACCATGGCAGCCTTGTTCACGACCCCCAAACGCAATGACACTACCGCCGGAACCCATGTTGCCGAACCCGACGTTCGCCGTCGCATAGGACTCGCGCACGGCAGCTGGCGCCGCGTGACGCGCCGCATCGTCGCGGGCGCCGTGTGCGCGCTCACGGTGAGCTCGCTGCTCATGCCGAGCGTCTCGCTCGCAGCGGAATGGGTCAAGGTCGGCGGCAACAAGTACAACACCGCGGCGAGCGACGAGGCCGGTACCTGGTCGTGGGACGGCGCCGACGACTTGAAGCTCAACAACTATAACGGCGGCGAGATCCAGGCCGCAGGCAAGCTCAACGTGAATTACTCGGGAACCAACATCGTCACTGCCGAATGGATCGAAAGCATCAACGTTTCTCATGGCACTAACGAGAATGCCGAGCTCAATATCCAAGGCGACGAGGGCGGCACGCTCAGCGTGACATCTACTGAGGACGCTATCCTCTCCACGGGTAATATCAACATCGACGGAGCCGGATCCGTCAACGCCACGAGCACTGGGTTTGATGCCATCAATGCCGGAGGTGATCTCGCTATCAAAGGTTCGGGCAACGTCAACGCCACGGGTGCATCGGATGGCATCAGGGCAAACGGCAATATCACGATTGACGACAGCGGAGCCGTCACCGCCAGGGCTACCAAGGACAAGGGTATTGGAGCCGACAAGAACCTCACCATCAAGGGTGGCGGGACGGTCGAGGCAAGCTCAGCCGATGGTGAGGCCCTTTGGAGCGGCGGCAATATCAACATCTCGGACGGCAGCCAGGTCAAGGCAAGCTCCGAGAAAGACGCTGCCGTCGAGGCCAAGGGCAGCCTCGCAGCCACAAACGCCTCCCTCAACGTAAACGGTGTTGAATATGGCGTCTATGCCCGCAAGGGCATCACCCTCGATCATGCAAACGTGACGGTCCGTGCAAGTAAAGGCAGATACGGTGGCGCCAACGCCCTCTTCACCTACCAGGACGACATCGTCGTCAAGAACGGCTCCACCGTGGACGCGTTTGCGGAAGGCGAGGTTTCGGCTGCATTCTCCACCAGAAACGATCGACCCAACGAGAAGGGCGGCCACATCTACATCAGCGACTCCGTTGTCAAGGCCATAGCCCGCTATGTCGAGAACGGCGACGGCCCCATCCCCTACAGCGAAAACCAAGATGGCGAGACGAGGCGCGAACCCCAAGGCGAGAACATCGGCATCATCGCCCAGACCAGCGAGGGCGTCACACCCGCAGTCATCTCGATCATCCGCAGCAAGGTAACGGCCGAAGGAGATACAGCGGCAATCTTTGCCCGTGCCATGAGCGCTGACGGCAAGACAATCGGCACCATCAAGATTGAGAACGCCGCCATCCAGACGCCCGAAGGCGGCAAGGTCATTGACTATCGCAAGCTCCGTGACGGCATCTACGAGGCAGGCCAAGCCATCGGCACGGGCGACGCCACGGTCGACTCCCTCTATATCAAAGCAGTCGCCAAAAGTACGACCATCGCACCTCCCGAGGTAGCCAAGCCGGAAGACCCCAAGCCCGACGAGACCAAGCCCGCAGAAAGCAAGCCCGCGGAGTCCAAGCAGAACCCCAAGCCTGAGGGCTCAAAGCCGACCAAGGCCGTTGCGGCTTCAACCACGAAAGCCAAGACTACCGGCGTGCTCGCGGCAGCCGGCGACACCTCGGGTGCGGCCATCGTGGCAACCGTCCTTGCGGGAACAGCCGCTATCGCCGCAGGCACCATGGCGAGCCGTAAGCGTTCTTAGACGCCTCTGCGCACATGGCAGCTCCCGCGAAGGCCCCGAGCCCCAGCACCGTTTAACAACGCCACCGCCGAGCTCCCCTCCGGCGGTGGCGTTTTCCATATGCGTCCGCAGGGGATGCACGAGATTGTCTTTGGTCTAGCCCAACCGGCATACGCTGGCGTGCGACAATTGGGGCTGCCGATATCACAACACTGAGAGAAGCCCGTCATGGAAGCGCATCAAAAGCAGATAACCGTTTATTCGAATCATACGGAAAGCGCGCCTGTCATCTACCTTCCTGTGGTCGTGGGCGACGGCAGCGAGGTTTATAAGTGTTGCCGAGAGCTCGACTGTCCGCCATTCACCCTCGTCGCCATTGGCGGGCTCGATTGGAATCGCGAGCTGAGCCCCTGGGGATGCGACGGAACCGTGCGCGATGCCGAGCCCTTTGGTGGGCAGGCTGCCGGCTTTCTTGATGAGCTGCTGAATCAGATAATCCCCCAGGTGGAGTCGTCGCTTCCTCAGCCACCTGTTTGGCGTGGCATTGCCGGTTATTCGCTGGCGGGCCTCTTCGCGCTTTGGTCCCTCTGGCAAACCGGCGCCTTTGACCGCGCCGCGAGCGCATCGGGGTCGCTATGGTTTCCCGACTTTGTCGACCGTGCCAGCACGGCGCCATTTGCCGGCAGCCCACAAGCCGTCTATCTGTCACTCGGCAAAAAGGAAACCAAGACGCCCAACCGCATGATGCGACACGTCCTTGAAGACACACGCGCGATGGAAGCGTTGCTCGTCGAGCGCAGCATTCCAACAACACTGGAACTCAACCCCGGCAATCACTTTGCCCAAACCGATCTACGAATGGCGCGTGGCATACGCTGGATACTGACGCATTAAAAATGGTGCCCACGCGTATATACGTATGGGCACCATATCTTGTTTTATCTGAACGCAGCTGCTACTCAGCAGCCTCCTCGAGCTCGGAGACATCAAACTCAAAGTCGTTACCCGGCAGAATGGCGTTGAGCACGATGCCCACCAGCGAACCCACGGCAAGACCGGAAAGCGAAATCGTCACGCCGCCCAGCTCCAGCACGATGGCACCGGCAGTGCTATAGGCAATGCCGAGCGAAAGCACGAGCACCAGAGCGGCCACCAGCACGTTGCGGTTGTTCTGGAAATCGACCTGGTTCTCGATGAGGTTGCGGATGCCCACAGCGCTGATCATGCCGTAGAGCACAAGCGACACGCCGCCGATAACGCATGCCGGCATGGCGGCGATGACCGCGGCGAACTTGGGGCAGAACGAAAGCACGATGGCGCAGCACGCGGCAATGCGAATCACACGCGGGTCGAACACGCGCGTCAGGGCAAGCACGCCGGTGTTCTCGCCATACGTGGTGTTGGCCGGAGCGCCAAAGAGCGAAGCCAGAATCGTGGCAAGACCATCACCGAGCAGCGTGCGGTGCAGGCCGGGGTCGGCGATGTAGTTGCGCTCACAGGTGGAGCCAATAGCGGAGATATCACCGATATGCTCGATCATGGTCGCGAAAGCCAGCGGCATGATGGTGATGATGGCCGTCGTGGCAAGACCGCTATCGAACTGCGGGCCAAAGAGCGCAAACACGGTGTTGTCCCACACGATGGGAAGACCGACCCACGGCGCGGCGGCAACGCCCGAAAAATCAACCTCACCCAACGCGGCCGCAACGGCATAGCTCACCACGACGCCCAGCAGGATCGGCACGATCTTAACCATGCCGCGGCCCCAGATGTTGCAGATGACGATCACAGCCACGGCGATAACGGCGACGAGCCAATTGGTCTGGCAGTTGGCAATAGCGGAGCTTGCCAGGATCAGACCGATGGAAATGACGATAGGGCCAGTCACCACCGGCGGGAAGAAGCGCATGACGCGCTTGGCGCCAAAGGCGCGGAAGAGTGCCGCAAGTACCGGATAGAGCAGGCCGGCACAAGCTACGCCCAGGCAGGCGTAGGGCAAAAGCTCCGTCTCGCCGTTGGGCGCAATCGCGGCATAGCCAGCGATAAAGGCAAACGACGAGCCCAGAAAGGCCGGCACCTTACCGCGCGACAGGAAGTGAAAGAGCAGCGTGCCCAGGCCGGCAAACAAAAGCGTTGCCGAAACCGAGAGACCGGTGAGCACGGGCACCAGCACCGTGGCGCCAAACATGGCAAACAGGTGCTGCAGACCGAGCAGGAACATGCGCGGGCGGCCAAGCGACGATGCATCGTAGATGGCATCGGTGACGGCGGGCGTCGAGGATTGGGACATGGATGTCCTTTCGAATGGAAGGGCGATCGGGCATATCGGATAACCTGCCCGAACGATACGATCCGAACCATTGTACGCGATACGCCATGTCTCGCACGCGCCGTCACCTGCGAACGTTACCGCTATTTCCAAACGCGCTTGGCAACGCGCTTGACCAGCGCGATCTTTGCCCATTGCTCGTCCTCGGTCAGCTTGTTGCCAATCTCGCAGCTGGCAAAACCGCACTGGGGCGACAGATACAGGTTCTCGAGCGGAACATACTTTGCAGCCTCGTGAATACGCTCGACAATGGCATCCTCGTCCTCAAGCTCAGCGGCCTTGGTGGTCACCAGGCCCAACACGACCTTCTTGCCGGGGGCAACGTACTTGAGCGGCTCAAAGCCACCGGCACGCGGCGTATCGAACTCCAGATAGAACGCATCGACATCCTCATGCGCAAACAGGTACGGCGCGACGGGGTCATAGCCGCCCTCGAAGGCATAGGTAGAGTGGTAGTTACCACGGCACACGTGCGTGTTGATGACCAGGTCGTCGGGCTTACCCTCGATGGCGGCGTTGTTGAGCGCCACGCCCAGCTCGCTTACCTTTTGCAGGTCGACCGGGCTCATGCCGGTCTTGGACACAAAGTCGGTATCGCAGTAGATGCCCCAGGTGCAGTCATCAAACTGGATGTTGCGGCAGCCTGCTGCGTACAGGTCGGCAATCACCGTACGATAAGCGGCTGCAATGGCGTCGGCAAGTTCCTCATCGGTCTTATAGACAGCGCGCAGGCTCTCCTGCTGGCCGTCGCAGCGATCGAGCGTGATCTCAGAGAACGTCTGGATCGGTGCCGGAATGGTTTGCCGTGCGACCTGGCCCTCCCCCTCAAGCGCCTTGACGAACTTGAAGTGCTCGACGAAGGGGTGGTTCTCGCCGCTGATGGAGCCGGTCACCACGGCGGTATCGGCCGTCGTCTCCTCATCATGGAACATATAACCCGTACGCGAGGTACGGCGCTCAATGCCATTGAGGCCCCACATAAAGTCGAGGTGCCAGTAACTGCGGCGGAACTCACCATCGGTAATCACCTGCAGGCCGGCGGCCTTCTGCTTGGCCACCAAATCGCGAATGGCATCGTCCTCGACGGCCTTAAGGCCGGCGGCGTCGAGTGTGCCCGCGGCATAGGCGGCACGTGCATCCTTAACAGCCTGTGGACGAAGAAAGCTGCCGACGATATCGGCGCGAAACGGCGCGTTCAGCGTGGTTAAAGCACTCATAGATATCTCCCTTTGCATTGGTTGCTTTACTGGGACAAAGTATGAGCGCTCATATGGCAATCGTAAAATATACGTTTATAACAGTTTGATATAGGAAACTTCTATATTCACACCAACGAATCGTCGAGCCAAGCCATCCCATATCCGCCAGTGCAAATAGCCATTTTCGTGCCCATATGGCACTAGCAGCTCTGCCCTATCGACCATACGCTTAGTGGCGACCGCACAAGGCCACGCGAGAGATAGGAGCGACCATGACCACGTTTACGACCCCCACGCGCCGCACCGATCGCACTACAGGACTCCATTACGCCGAGACCCCCGTGCGTCAGCGCACCGTTCTCACCTGTGGCAGCTGGCGCCGCGTGACCCGCCGCATCGTTTGCGGCCTGACCTGTGCACTTACTGTGAGCTCGCTGCTCATGCCGAGCATTTCGTTTGCGGCGGAGCGGGTCGAGGTCGACGGCAACATCTATAACGCCGGTGCCGCGGCCGGCGACGGCAGCACGTGGGCCTGGGACGGCGCCGACGACATGACACTCAATGGTTATAACGGCGGAGGCATCGCTGCCTACGGCAAGCTCAACGTGAGCTACGAGGGCAACAATACGGTTGCCAATGACGAAGGCGACGGCATTTCCGTTGTGGACGGTGCCAATGAGGGCGCCGAGCTCAACATCTCCGGAACGGGCACCCTGACGGCAACAGCAGAAGGCAACGCCTTGTATTCCGAGGGCGATATGACGATCAGCGGAACAGGAACTGTCACCGCCAAGGGCGCGGGCGCCGAGGGCATCCTTGCCGACGGCGACATAACCATAACCGGCGGCGGCACAGTCGACGCACGCTCCGAGCAGGACTGCGGCATCGTCGCCGAAGAAACCCTCACGGTATCCAACAGCACGCTAACCGCTCAGGGATTCGGCAGCGGCATATATGCCTTCGATGGCCTGACCATTGATGCGGCGACCGTACGAGCGTATGCATACCCAGCGCGCGAAGATAGCCCCACCGCCATCTTCACCGACGAGGGCGACATCACCATTAAAAACGGCTCATTCGTTCACGCCTATGCCGAGGGTGAAAACGCCTCAGGAATCTACTCGTACAATCACGACACCGACAGCCCCGGCGGGCGCATCTTTATCAGCGACTCGACCGTCGAGGCCATTGCCCACTACATCAACCACGATGGAGGCAACCAGCCCCTACCGCCCATCGGCAATGGCGACATTGTCGTAGTTGACCCAGACGTGAACGCTCGTACGTATGGCATCTTCGCGCTCACCGAGGATGGCCTAACGCCTGCAACCATCTCCATCACACGCAGCCGCGTAACAGCAGAGGGCGACACCGCCGCCATCTTGGCCGTGGTGAATAGTGCAGACGGCAGCATTGCCGGAACGATCAATATCGTCGACAGCATTATCGAAACACCTAACGGTGGACGCATTTGCGACGTGCGCTTCGTTGACACCAATCCCGTCGATGCCCCCTACCAGCGCGGCCAGACGATCGGCACCGCCAATGATGTCATCACGGATCTGGACAGCGACGCCATCGCCAAGCGCGCCGTCATCGTTCCGGTGGATACGCCCCCGGCGAAGCCCGAGTCGAAGCCTAAGGTAACGACCGCCGCCGCGACCATCAAGCATGTCGACACCAAGGGCACGCTCGCGGCCACGGGTGACGCTTCCGCCATGGGCGCCGTCGCCGCTGCCATCACAGGCGTGGCAGCCGTCGTCGCCGGCATCTTTACCAGTCGCAAGCGCTCGTAACTCCAAGTCTCGTGACGCTCGATCAATTCGGGCGCGCACCGTCCCATGGTAAGCGGCCGCCGGACCTCCCACCGGCGGCCGCGCCTCGTTTGAACGACCCCGCTTCAATTATTCGTCCAAAACAGGCGCACCCGCCCAGTCGCCTACAGCAATACAAACTGCTTCAGCGCGGCGCGACTCGTTATGCCCAGCTTGGCGTAGGTGTTCGACAGGCGATTCTTTACCGTGCCACGCGAGATACCCATGTGAGCGGCAATCTCATCGTTGGTCCAGCCGCGACAGGCCAGCATAGCGATGGCGAACTCCGTCGTGGTCAGGCTCTCGGCAACGGTGGCGCCCGTCCCCGGATTATGCACACGACGCCAACCGCGACTAAACCGCTCGGTAACTTTGATGATCTCCGCGAACTCCTGCGGATGGCCCTTCTTTAGGCATGACTCCAACACGCCCTGCAAAAGCCCGTGATGCTCTCCGACGATTTCAATCAGGCCATCGGGCTGTGCAATCTGCCAGGCACGCATAAAATGAGCGTTCGCGCGGTCAGCTTCGCGCTGGTTAATCCACCCAACGGCGGCAATCAGGTGCAAGAAGACCTCAGGGACGGGATAGCTCTCCTGCTTCATCGACAAGGCGTTCTCCGCCATACCCACGCAGCGCCCGTAATCGCCGTCGAGGTAGGCACGGTGCGCCAGCGCATAGGTTGCAAACAGGCGCAGCCCCTCGGGCAGCAGTGATGCATACAAATCGAATTTGCCGCGTGACACCGGCGAGGGAAAATGCAGCAGCACACAGGCGCTCGCCGCAAGCAGCATATATGAGGCCTGGGCGCGTGGATCCCTTGTCGCACTTTGACCCTTCCCTGTTTCCTTGAGATACGCAAGGCAGCGGCGCGCCGCCAATGCGCGATTCAGTGACAGATTTGCATAGGCGCACAACAGGCATGCCGAAAGACGGAGCGAAAGGTCATCCGATAGTAAGTACGGCTCCGCTAGGCGTCGTGCCTCATCGGGGCAAGCGCGATAGTAGTGCGCCTCGGCACGCGCGATAACGCCATAGTCATCTTTGAGCATCACGTCGAGGGTTTTGTCGAGCGTTCCGGGCTCAAACGCCGCGCACATAAGCGGCATGGGGAAACGCCAGCTGTCGGTATATATCCGATCCACGGCGACCTCCCCTCGCATAGCGGCTCACTTTGATGGTAATGCGAGGGGGCAACGGTTAATGGGACATGTGGCTCGAAATACAGCCTCATCCTGGGACGTACGCGGTAAATCGAACGGTGCCAAGTTTAAATGCGGCGCCGCTCAAAAGGCTAAATATGCTGGCGGATCGCGTCGATATAGGCTTGGCCGTAGCGCGTGAGTGTCGTGTTCTTGCGCGTGATGATGCCGATCTCCATGTACTCGTCTACATCGAGCGGAATCGAGATGATGCCGGGACCGTTGAGCTCGTGACTGATCACGCCTGAGCATACCGTGTAGCCGTTGAGGCCCATGGCAAGGTTGAACAACGTCGCACGGTCGCGCACACGGATATTCTTGCGGCGCTCAAACGTCGAAGTCAGTTCCTCGGAATAGTAAAACGAGTTGTAGCTGCCCTGCTCGTAGGACAGGAAGGGATAGTCCTCCAGGTCCTCGAGCGTCACGCTGGAGCGGCCCGCCAGCGGATGGTCGGCGCACACGAAGACATGCGGCGTGGCACAGAAGAGCCCTTCGAACACGAGCTCGTTGGCCGCCAGCATGCGCTCGATGACCTCGCGATTGTGCTCGGACAGGTACAAGATGCCCAGCTCGCTTTTCATGTGCGCGACGTCCTCGATAATCTCGTGAGTCTGCTCCTCGCGCAGGGTAAAGTCGTAGCGCGCGGCATCGAACTCGCGGATCACATCGACAAACGCATTAACGGCAAAGGAATAATGCTGGCAGCTCACACTAAAGTGCGGCACTTGCTCGGACGCGCCCTTGTACTTGCCTTCGAGCAGATCGGCCTGGTCGAGCACCTGTCGCGCGTAGCCCAAGAAGGTCTCGCCCTCCTCGGACACAATGACACCCTTGTTGGTGCGCTCAAAGATGTGCACACCCATCTCGTTTTCGAGATCGCGGATCGACGCGGTAATCGAAGGCTGCGACACAAAGAGCCGGCGCGAGGCCTCGGTGATGCTGCCGCATTCGGCAACTTTGACGACATATCTGAGCTGCTGAAGCTTCATAGCGCCCTCCCTAGACGTTCGTGACGCCAAGACCCGCCGCGTCCATCTGACGCATAAACGGCGGCATCTCCCCCGTCGCGGCACAGGCGGCAATCTGATGCAGAGCCCCGGCAACCGCATCGTCTGCCGCAGCGCCGATATGCCAGCGCGCGGCAGACGCGACGGCCTCGTTGGCATTGGCGACTGCAACGGAGTTGGGAACGGCATCGATCATGGGCAGATCGTTATCGGAATCACCGAATACGGCCACCTCGTCGAGCGTCAGGTCCAAAGCGCGCGCCAGCTCCAGCGCGGCGCAACCCTTGTCCCAACCTGCTGGAAGGATGTCGAACAGGCGCACACGATTGTTGGGAAACACGAGTGAGAGCTCCGGTACCTCAGCGGCAACGCGCTCACGTAGCTCCGCGAGCTCCTCACGCGAGCGGGCGCTCCAGATATTCGCCTTGAACACCGGCGCGTCGTCGACAACGGGACGGCACGGAGCCTCTTCGCCTTTGAGCCATGCGTTGCCGCCCGACTCCATGGCGCGACGCACGCGCTCGGGGTCGCTCGTCACGCAATAGGCATCGTTATCCCAAAAGTCGTCACCCAGGCTGTAGACCTTTAGATAGGTATCGTCGGTCTCTTGCTCCAGATAGTCGGCCAAACGCATCAGAGCATCGTTGTCGATTGCGTGCGAGGCGACTACTTCGCCGCCGACAAACATCACCTGGCCGTTACAGAACGCGCCAGTCGAAAAACACTCGGAACGATTTTTGAACATCCAGCCCATCGCGGACGGCTGACGACCCGAAACCGGGCCAAAGTGTAGACCCGCCGCCTGCATGGCATGAATACCCTCGATGGCGTAGTCGCTGGCGCCGTCATGCCCGGCCGGAATCAGCGTATCGTCCATATCGGTCAGCACAAGTTTGATCATGAGGTCCCCATTCGTATCGGTCCTACCTATTGTAACGACCTGCCAAAATAAACCTGTCCCTTTTTGGCAGGTGCGTTAGTATAGGGAACAACAGATTCGATGCGGGAGTGCCGACGGTGCAAACCACAAGGCTGAGAGGGCATAGGGCCCAATCCTTTGAACCTGTCAGTTAATGCTGGCGTAGGGAGCATGCCGCCTTTGCAGGGGCGCTGTCTATGCACAGCGCCCCTTTTCTATGCCAAGGAGGCATGTGCAGTGATTGATTCGGAACAGCTTAAGCAAAATGTGGTCAAGGCCGTGGATGAGATTCGCGCCACCAATCCAATGGCCGGCTCCATCACCAACACGGTGACGATTGACTTTGTCGCCAACGCGCAGCTCGCCGTAGGCGGTTCGGCCGCCATGGTCTATCTGCCCGACGAGGGCGAGGCGCTCGTTGCCGGCGGCGGCGCCATCTATCTCAACATGGGCACGCTCTTCCCCATCTACGAGCAGACGATTCCCCGCGCGGCCAAGGCGGCACACGACGCCGGCAAGCCCTGGGTGCTCGATCCGGTAGGTCTGGGCATCGGTAGCCTGCGCACCCAGCTGGTAAACGAGCTCAAGCAGTACAAGCCCGCCATCGTGCGCGGCAACGCCTCCGAGATCATCGCGCTCGCCGGCCTGTGGGGTCTTGAGGGCGAGGCGGCTGATCTGAGCCGCGTGCGCGGTGTCGATACCACCGACACGGTCGACGCCGCCCGCGATGCCGCCGTGGCGCTCGCCCGCTACACCGGCGGCGCCATAGTGGTCTCGGGCGAAGTCGACCTAATCACCGACGGCATAACCGTGGCCAAGTCCCACGGCGGCAGCCCGCTCATGTCCAAGATCACCGGTTGCGGCTGCTCGCAGGGCGGCGTGCTGGCCGTGTATGCCTGCGCCGCCGACCCGTTTACGGCAGCCGTCTGCGGCACCGCCGTCTACAACGTTGCCGGCACGCGTGCCGCCGCTGTCGCCGATGCCCCGGCAAGCTTTAAGGTCGCCTTTATCGACGAGCTCTACCGCGCAACCGCCCAGGATATTGCCGACAACCGACTCGAGCTCGAGGAGGCATAAGCCATGTCCGAACCCGCAACCAATGCCGGCATGAACACACTCGTCGCCGTGGCCATCGCCCCGTGCGGCACCGGCGACGAGCTGTCCGCCGAGGTCGCCGAGGTCGTGCGCGTCATTCGCGAGAGCGGCCTTCCCAACCGCACCACCTCGATGTTCACCGAGATCGAGGGCGACTGGGACGAGGTCATGCAGGTCGTGCGCGACGCGACCTTTGTGTTGGCAAGCAAGGGCATCCGCACCGAAGTCGTGCTCAAAGCCGATATTCGACCCGGATTTACCGACACCATGACCGGCAAACTTGAGCGCATGGAAGCGCAGATCAAGAAGCAGGAGGAAGCACGATGAGTATCCGCGACAACCTTGATATCTCGGCCTATCTGGTACTCGGCCCCGAAAACACCCTCGGGCGCCCCGTGGGCGATGTAGTGACCCAGGCGCTCGACGCCGGCTTTACCTGCATTCAGGTGCGCTCCAAGGTGGCAAGTGCCCGCGAGATCATTGCGCTGACGGGCGACGCCGCGCAGGCCATCGCTCAGGCCGGCAAGACCGGTCAGGTCGCCCTGTTAATCGATGACCGCCTTGACTGCGTGCTCGCCGCGCGCGAGCAGGGCATTGCTGTCGACGGCGTGCACGTGGGCCAGAGCGATATTCCCGTCGAAGTCTGCCGCAAACTTTTGGGCCCCGATGCCATCGTGGGCCTTTCGGCCCGCTGCGAGGAGATGCTCGAGTACGTCAAAACCGCCGACATGAGCCTGGTCGACTATCTTGGCATCGGCCCGCTCCACGAGACCGAGACCAAGCGCGACTGCGGACGCGCGGCCGACGGCTCTATCATTACCAAGAGCTTTGAGGACCTGGCCGCACTCCACGCAGCAAGCCCCGTGCCCATCGTGGTGGGCGGCGGCGTCAAGACGGCCGACCTGCCGCAGCTCAAGGCCACCGGCGTCGACGGCTTTTTCGTGGTGAGCGCCGTCTGCAGTGCCGACGACCCCCACGCCGCGGCCAAGGAGCTCGTCGACACCTGGCAGCAGGCATAGACATAAGCCGAGCAGCTGATTCGCAGCCTCATATCTTCAGCAGCGGAAAGCGCATCCCAGTTTGGGCCCCCATTCCGAGATGCGCTTTCCGCATGCGACCCTTACCCCGCCAGATACGCTTTCAACGCCGGCAAAGTCGCCTCCGCATCGTGGCGGCCGATCTGGTAGATGCGCTCGAGCTCATCGGGCTCGCGGCACAGCGACGGCACCTTCACCGATTCACTCGGACGCACCACAAAAATTTCGCCGGCAGCCTCGCGACGTGCCAGGTCATCGAGCGTGGCATTGTAGACCTCATGCCGATGCTCAAGCGCTGCGACAAACTCCGGGTAGTGACGGAACACGCGCCGCAGCATGGGCATCACGCTGTTGGGCTGCTTCACAAAGCCCACCGGCTGCGTGAGTACCACGATATTGCGGTCATACCCCTGCGCAAACAACCAAGCACTGGGAATGGAATCAGCCACGCCGCCATCCAGGTACTTACGGCCCTCAATGGCGACAGGACGCGTCGCCACGGGAATTGCCGACGACGCCCGGATCCACTCGATATCCCTCTCGTCGCCATACGGCAGATCGTGGTAGACGGCCTTGCCCGTCTCGATATCGGTACACACGCACGTAAACCGCATGGGGCAGGCGCGATACGCCTCCAAGTCGATGGGATCGCGCTCGATGGGCACCTCGTGATAGGCAAAATCCGCATTGAACATATCGCCGGTTCGCAGCCAGCTGGCCACGCCTGCATAGCGCTTGTCGGCACAATAGGTCTTGTTGTAGCGAATGGCGCGGCCGATCTGGCGCGATTTAAAGTTGTAGCCAAACGCCGCGCCCGCCGAGACACCCACCATATGGTCGCAGGTCAAACCGTGCTCCATCCAAACGTCGAGCACGCCCGCCGTATACATACCGCGGTAGCCGCCTCCCTCGAGCGCGAGTCCCACCGTGCGCGTCGTATCCGGCTGTGCCATGCGACCATCTCCGTTCCTGCGTTTCAAAACGGGACAAGTATACCCGTCAACATATATCGTCTCAGTCGCATTTTTATCGGACATCGCATCGTCGCGCTGCCGTTTGTCGAATAATGGCCGCCCGCAGCATGTGCACCCATATATAATTGTGTGCTGTTGTTTATACTACGCAGTAGTTATCAACAGCGAACATTAGCCGGTAAAGTAACCCAACAACGCAGCGAGGCGGGGGCCTGGATACACGCAAAGCGCCGAACATCAACGCGTGTGCACAACGAGCTCGCCCGACGCAATTCGCCCGACCTCAGAAAGCCGCTTACGACATGGATACTGTCAGCAATTACACCGAAACGCTCGAAAAGACCGTTCGCGACCTTCTCGAGCGTCAGGATGATCTGATTAGGACCGCCTTTACCGACCAGCTTACCGGACTTGGCAACCGCGGCGGCTTTGCTCGCTCCTTAGAGGAAATCTGGGAGCAGGAACTGCCCGTGACCATGGCGTTTATCGACATCGATAACCTTAAGCACTGCAACGACATCTTTGGGCATGACGAGGGCAACCGCTATATCTTGCAGGTAAGCCTCTATCTCAAACTGTATATGAAGGTGGACGAGGCGGCGTTTCGCATAGGCGGCGACGAGTTTGCCATCCTGTCTACGGTTGCGACCGAGGACGACCTCGCCGAACGTCTGGAACACTGCCGAACGGTCCTGCTCAAAAACAACGATTCCGAGATGCCTCACTCGTTTAGCTACGGAGTGTCACATGCCGACCCCGCCCTGGGCGAGGCCCCCAATTGCATGACACTCGATGCCGACCATCGCATGTACGACTACAAGCTACGTCATGCCGTACACCTTGATCGGCGCAATATCTCGCAAGTCCACACCGACGACTTCGAAATAAGCGATCGCATTTTCGACGCCTTTTCGATGCTCAACGAGGGCCGCTATTTCTTTATCGAGAACTTGGACAAACATCGCACCCTTTGGTCGCAAGGCGCCTTGCGCGATCTTGGCCTTCCCTCGGAGCACATAGACAACTGTCGCGATTACTGGAAAACGCGCGTGCATCCCGATGACCTTGAGGCCTACATCAACGACATTGATCAGGTTTATAACGGCACCAAGCACCGTCGCGTCATGCAGTATCGTGTGCGCAATGCCGTCGGCGACTACGTCCTCTGCCGCGCTCGCGGGTTTCGCATCGACGGCGACGAAAATGTCCCCTCGCTCTATGTCGGCGAGCTCGTCAACCACTCACTTGCCGAAACCGTCGACGCCGCGACAGGCCTCGGCACCCAGCGCATGTTGGTCAATGCCATCGACGCCTGTCGTTGCGACCGTTGCGAGACGGGCCTTATAGCGGTGCGCGTTCGTGGCACGACAAAGCTCAACGAGCTCTACGGAGCCGAGGCTGTCGACAACATGCTCGCCGAATACGCAGGCCGCATGCTGTCGATCACCCGCGGCAGGAGCAGGGTCTACCGTTCACGTAGCGTCCAGTTCGTCGTGCTCAGCAACGACCTGGACCACGAGGCATTCGAGCAACTGACCCACCACCTTAAAGAGGCTGTTTTCGCTCCTGTGCAAATCGCAGGCGACACCATTGCTCCCGTCTGTCTTGTCGTCCCGACCTTTTACGAACGCCTGGACTCCCAAGCATCGACTGTTTTGGGCGAACTCGATCGTCGCCTTCGCACGGCCGGCGGACTTGTTCCCAACGACAGTCTGCCCATACCCGAGATGGAACGCAAAGGCGCCGTCGCCGAGCACCTCGATATGCTCACAGGCCTCTACCGCCCCAGCGAGTTTATGCGCCGTGCCAATGCCTTCATCAAGGCAAGGCGCGACGGCGCTTGGTGTATCGCCACCGTCGACATGGGCCACATGCGCCTATTTAACGAATGGTATGGACAGACCGAAGGCGACCGTATGCTTGCCGATGTGGGCACGGTGCTCAAGGATATCGAGAACGCCGACATGGGTGTCGCGGGATACTGGGGACAAGACGACTTTTGTCTGCTCATACCCTTTGAGCACGATTTCGTTCACCGAGTCTATGCGCGCGTGCGCGAGGCTGTAGCCAAGCACGACGACGGCGTAGGCTTTTGGCCGTCCATGGGCGTATGCCCCATCGACGCTAGCGAGGAAATCACCATCGATGCCCAGGCCAAGGCCATGTTTACCAATCGACGCGCCAAAAACGACTTCAAGGAGCGCATTGCTATTATCCGCCCCGAGGAATATGAGCACGAGATTGCGTTCCACCGCACGCTGACCGAGTTCCAATACGCGCTCTCAAACGGCCGTATCACGTACTACCTGCAGCCCCAGGTCGATATGGAAACCGGCGAGATTATTGGCGCCGAAGCACTCACCCGCTGGATTGACAAGGACGGCTCTCTCATTTCGCCCGCAACGTTTATCCCCGCACTCGAGGATAGCGGCTTTGTGGTGACGCTCGACAAGTACATTTGGCAGGGTGTCGCCTCATGGCTGCGCGAGCGCATCGATCGAGGACTTCGTGTGGTTCCGGTTTCGCTTAATGTGTCGCGCGTGGATATCCTTGCCTGCGACGTTGCCGAACATATGGGGGCGCTTGCCGCCCAATACAACCTACCGCCCGAGCTCATGCGTATCGAGATCACCGAGACGGCTTATACGGGAGAGTCCGAGGCCGTGGACAAACTGACGGCCGACCTGCACACCCGCGGCTTCTCGACCTATATGGACGATTTTGGCACCGGTCAGTCCACGCTCGCGATGCTCAAGAACGTCAACGTCGACGTCATCAAGCTCGACCGCGCCTTTGTACCCACCGACCGCGATCAAGGCCGCAGCACGCAAATCATTTCATCGATGCTCGAAATGGCGCAGTCGCTCCATCTGCCCGTCGAGGTCGAAGGCGTCGAGACAAATGAGCAGGCGAACATGCTACGACAAATGGGCGCCCGCTACGCTCAGGGCTTCCTCTACTACCGCCCCATGCCGGCGAAGGATTTTGAGGCATTGCTCGATGGTGGCAATAACAACTGATACGCTCGCGCGCAAAACGCCACCGCCGAAGGGGGAATTTGCCTCCATTAGCTAACTTATATCCCCAATTCAAACCGAATTGGGGATATGATACAAACCATTGTTCCGCCCAAGGAGGTTATCCATCATGAACGAGTCATATCGCCTGGGTGAGCAATTGATTATTGCCTATCTTCAGCGACTTGCGAATGGCATCTCGACCGCCGAACTCGATGTTGCCGCGCTGCCTGCTGAGCTACGCGCCGTTGGTGAGCAACTGCAAAAGACGCATGCCATCCTGCAACAAGAGCGCCAGCTGCTTGAGCGCAACGCCTATATCGATCCGCTCACCAACTTGGGCAACCGCAGCGGACTCGACCGTCACGTCGAGCAACTCTGGCGCAAAGGCGACCCCTTCACCTGCGCCTATATTGACATCGACCATCTCAAGCATTGCAATGATAGGTTTGGCCATGCCGAAGGCAATCGCTATATTCTGAGCATCTGCCGCACGCTCTCCGAAACCATGGAGCACGATGAGATGCTGTTCCGTATCGGTGGAGACGAGTTTGTACTTATCTCGCTCTCTGCAAACGAGACCGAACTCGAGCAGCGCTTGGAGCAGGTACGTGCCGGGCTGATCGAGGCGAGCTCAGATGGCAAGGCGCCCATGATCGCCAGCTTTAGCTTTGGCTGCTCGCGCGTCGATCCACTTGCCGGCGACACGCGTCGCCAGATGACGATGGATGCCGATCGCAAGATGTATCGCTATAAGCTTATGCATCGTGTACAGCAACCGGAAAACAATGACGCGCCGCAACGCCCAATCGTCGATCAACTTCCGTGCAACGACCGGGTGTTCCAGGCGATCTCCATGAGCTCCGAGACGCGCTATCCGTTCATCCTTAACCTCGATACTGGAGAATCGCAATGGTCGGTTAACGCCGTGCGCGATTTTGACCTGCCCTCCCAGCACCCTTTTAACTCACTCGACATGTGGCTCGCCCGCGTTCATCCCGAGGACCGCGACAACGTACGCGCCGAGCTCGACATGGTGATAAACGGCACGTGGCATTTCCACTACATGCAGTATCGCGTAATGGATGCCACCGGAAAATACGTGCTTTGCGACTGCACGGGCTACCGCTTGGACGGCACCGATACCGAGCCCAGCATGTATGTGGGCATTATCATCAACCGAAGCTTGGCAGATACGACTGATTCCGTGACCGGCCTGGGCGACATTCACGCCCTGGTCAACGCCATTGGCGAAATGCGTCGCGTGGCGCGCGAGGCAGGCTTTATTGCCATTAAGGTCGACGATATCGCCGAGGTCAATGCCCGCTTTGGATTCGATGCAGGCGACCGTGTGCTCGCCGAAAGCGCCGCCTGCCTCATGGACTGTTCGCGCGGCAAGGGCCGCCTGTTCCGCTCGACGGGACCAACGTTCGTGGCACTCTTCGATGAGCTCGACCCCGAGGCAATCGATGAGATCGCAGGCGACATCGAACGGTTCTTGGGTTCTCCCGTGCTCATCGGCTCGCTTGAATATCAGCCGCCCATTCGCGTGGCCACGCTCCATCTGGACGGCGTCGACCGTCAGCCTGTTTCGATTTTAAACGAGCTCAAAGCGTTGCTTAAAGAGGCACCGCAAGTACCGGGCACCAAACTGAACTAGCGTCGTGGGGCGCGATGGAAACACAAGCCGTTTCACATCGCGCCTCACGCCATCTATCCTCTCGTGCGATAATCCTCCGCAGAAGTCACCGACAACAGAGGGAGTTTGTGATGAAGGTTCTTTTGGTCAATGGCAGCCCCAAGGCAAACGGCAACACCGCCCGTGCACTCGCCGAGGTCGCCGAGCAGCTCAATGCCGAAGGCATTGATACCGAGGTGTTTCAGCTGGGCGCCAAACCCATTCGCGATTGCATCGGTTGCGGCCAGTGCGGCAAGCTTGGCGGTCGCTGCACCTTTGACGACGACGTGGTCAACGAGCTGATCGCTGCTGCCGAGCAGGCAGATGGCTTTGTCTTTGGCTCACCCGTCTACTATGCGCACCCCAGCGGACGCATCCTTTCGGCCCTCGATCGCGCCTTCTATGCAGGCGGGCATGCCTTTGAGCACAAACCCGGCGCCGCAATCGCCGTCGCCCGTCGCGGCGGCACGTCGACCACGTTCGATGTACTCAACAAGTACTTCACCATTAAGCAAATGCCCGTAGTTGCCTCCACCTACTGGAACAACGTGTTTGGCCGCGTGCCCGGCGACGCCGATGGGGATGCCGAGGGCCTTGCCACCATGCGAAACATCGGCAAAAACATGGCCTGGCTCCTACGTTGCATCGAGGCAGGACAGGCCGCCGGCATCAACGCACCCAAAGCCGATCGCGCAACGACCAACTTCATTCGATAGAGCGGCGGTCACCTCGATGTCCTATCAATGTCAGCGAAAAGCCAGCTGATGAGGCAAGGTGCCTTGAAAGAGGAGGGCGCTGGGCTTTTGCCCGCGCCCGACGATTGAAAGGCAGATTGCCCATCAGATGGCTTTGCAGCGTCGAGGTGACCGCCGTTCGTTAGAACGGCGAAACAATATATGAATATCCAGATTTTTGGCACCAAAAAGTCCTTCGATACCAAGAAGGCCCAGCGTTATTTTAAGGAGCGCCGCATTAAGGTGCAGTTTATCGACCTTAAGGAAAAGGAGATGAGCAAGGGCGAGCTCACGAGCGTGATGCAGGCGGTCGGCGGCATCGACAAGCTGCTCAACCCCAAAGCCAAGGACGAGGAGACGCTCGCGCTCATCCAGCACCTCACCCCTAGCCAGCGCTTCGACAAGCTGCTCGAGAACCAGCAGGTTCTAGCCGAGCCCATCGTGCGTAACGGAAAAAAGGCCACCGTCGGCTATTGCCCCGATGTATGGGGAGCCTGGGAGTAGCCTGTGTTATTTGCCGGCGCGTGGGTATAAGAGCAGGCGTTTGGCATAAGATTTAACTGTAAGCCATGTCTAACAAAGGAGGGCACATGCCCAACAAACCCGTGAAGATCATCATGCTTACCGGATACCTCGGTGCCGGCAAGACCACGCTGCTCAACCACATCCTCGCTAACGACGGCGGCATCCGCGCCGCCGTGATCGTCAACGATATCGGCGAGATCAACGTCGACGCCAGCCTTATCGCCGACGGCGGCCTTTCCGAGACCGATGACCTCATCCCGCTCACCAACGGCTGCATCTGCTGCACGCTTTCGGACGACCTTGCTAACCAGCTGCAGGGCATCGCCGATTCGGGCAACTTCGACTACATCATCATCGAGGCTTCGGGCATTTGCGAGCCTATCCCCATCGCCTACACCATCTCGAGCTTCTGCGACGAGGCCAAGGTGGGCGGCGAGCCCAAGCTCGCGCTCGACAACATCGTGGCCGTGGTCGACTGCGCCCGCATGTACGACGAGTTCAATGGCGGCCGCGACCTGCTGGCAGAGGATATCGACGAGGACGACATCGAAAGCCTGCTCATCCAGCAGATCGAGTTCTGCTCCACGCTGATCCTCAACAAGACCGATACCGTGAGCCCTGAGCAGATCGCCGAGCTCAAGGCCATCGTGCGCAGCCTGCAGAAAGACGCTGTGATTGTCGAGGCCCAAAACGGCGAGGTCCCCATGGAGGAGCTGCTCGATACCGACCGCTTCGACTTTATGCGCGCCTACAACTCCGCCGCCTGGATCGAGGCCATGGAGCACCCCGAGGAGCACGACGACCCCGAGGTGCTCGAGTACGACATCGAGACCTTTGTGTACTCGCGCCGTAAGCCGTTTGACCTGCAGAAGTTCACCGATTTTGTTGAGCAGGAGTGGCCCGACGAGGTCATTCGCGTCAAAGGCCCGCTGTGGCAGACCGGCGATCCGGACATGTGCTACATGTTTGAGCAGGCCGGCCACCAGATGCGCCTGATGGAGAACGGCCTGTTTGTCGACTCGGCGCCCGAGGGCGAGAAACAGAAGATCATCGACGAGAACCCCGAGATCATGCAGATTTGGGACGACGAGACGGGCGACCGTATGACGAGCCTGTGCATCATCGGCCGTCACATGGACAAGGATGCGCTCATCGCCTCCCTCGATGCCTGCCTGACCGACTGGCACCGCGCCTAGGTTTATCCAAGCGGGTATTTTTCCGCTTACGTAACCGCCAAACCACCACGAAGGTGCCCTTCGTGGTGGTTTTTCGTTCTGAGCCAAGGAGATTCATGTTCAACATTGTGCTGTATGCGCCCGAGATTCCGGCCAATACGGGCAATATCGGCCGCACCTGCGTGGTTACCGGCGCCCGTCTGCATCTGGTGGAGCCGCTGGGGTTTTCGCTCGACGACAAGACGGTGCGTCGCGCCGGACTGGGCTACTGGCAAAACTTGGACGTGACGACCTATGCCAGCTGGGAGGATTTCCTTGCGCGTAACGGCCTCTCCCCTACCGACGAGCGTCTGCATCTGCTGACCAAAAAGGCGCGCAGGACCTATGCGCAAAGCACCTACCGCGACGGTGACTATTTGGTCTTTGGCAGCGAGAGCTCGGGTATTCCCGAGCCACTGCTTGCCACGGCGCCCGAGCGCTGCGAGCGCATCCCGATGCTGCGCGATTGCGATTCGCTTGACAACGCCGAGGCATGGGAAGCTCACGAGGAATCGCTGGGGCATACCGAGGACAGCCACGAGGTCATCCTTCAACAGGACATCTGCGGCAACTTCGTCAACCCGGACGACTACCGCATCAGCGCACTCAACCTCTCCAACAGCGCCGCCATCGTCCTCTACGAGGCCCTACGCCAAACAGGCTTTGCCGGCATGTAAAACCTGCCATTAGGGGACGGGGTAGAAATGGTAGACTTTCAAACTCTCTAGTCCTTGACAAAATGGTTTTGACATCAAATGCGGCAAAGGGACAGTCCCTTTGCCGCATTTGGCTGCTAACAATTCACGTCAGAATTCAACTTCAAATACAAACGACTGCCGAAGTTCTCGCTTAGCTTGGCTTGTCAGGCTCGAATTCGCCCTTATGTTCAGCTTGCTGCATGCCTCATCGATAGCCATAGCAAGCGATACGGACATGGTCATGGTCGTTTCACTTTTCAATTCGACCCGATAGCTCTTTGCCTTGTTTTTATCCTCTCCACCACATCTCGTCTCAATTAACAAGAGAATATCTGAGTCATGGGCATACCAATGGAGCTCAGGGCGCTGTGGAACCATGTCACCCTCGAATTCCTGTGTAAACAGAATTTTCTTCTCATTTCTCGTTGAATCGCTCAAGGAACCGTCGATTCGAACCGAGCCCTTCTTTCCCGCCTTAGCATTTCCCTTAACCTGGTGGCCTCGCCGAGTTTCCTCGTACTCCGTCACCTCCAGCTTGCAGCGCTTCGCGCCAAGCATGAACGCAATCCGCCTCAACTCGGCCATCTTGTCTTGTTGCATGGTTGCGAAATAAGAGTCAAGGTCAACAAAGCGAGACCGATCAAAAGCATCTATGTAATATGTGGAATAAAGAGATGGTTTAGGATAGAAAGACAATTCGCTATCCCCGATTGCCTCGCGGTAAAGATTGAAAATCTGCGTACCCTTAACGGTATCCAGCCAACCAATAGCATCCCTACAGGCGTCGATACCCCGACGCTCATTTCCGTCAACAATTCGAATCATATTCGGCAAATAAAATGAAGGACTCTGATAGGTCTCCTTGGTTACCGGCCTGTATCTATTAAGCTGCTGCTGGTATGCCCAATCGTTGACGGCGTCACCGATATCCGCAGCAGCGCCTGCCGCACCATCGGCCACATCAGCAATAGCTGCCAAGGCGTCATCGACCATCGGAGTTGCAGCACGCATTGCACCATCGGCAACTTTCTGTACGGTTGCAACCGCGCCCGCCATCGCGCTTCCGGCGCCATCAACCAACCCGGCAGCGGCCTTACGGATATCGAAACTCTGCTTATGTCGCGGCAGCTCCTCCCTTTCGACAACAGCTAGATCGTCTTTATCCTCCATAGTGACCTCCTATTTCCGATAGTCGAAATCAACCGTATATTCATCGCCAAATGCCGAGTTGAACATCGCGCGGATATTTGCTTCGGCGTTCACCCGAGCCTCTTCGAGCAGGTCGCCATCCTTGATGGCCTCGCTTTCACTCCGCTCCTTGCACTGCGCTTCAAACGCCGTGACGTCTTTGACCTCAATGGGATTGAGGATGTTGTTGCGCTCCTCGAGAGCCCCCGATTTCTTCATATCCGGCGTGTTTGAGATTACATAAGGCTCATCCATCGTAATGGTCAGCTTCTTCTTGTTTGTATGTATCTCTGCCGTCTCGAGATTCACGCCCGCCTTAATGGTTCCAACATAGCGATACCAAAAACTGTTTTCTGTAAACGGGATATCAAACCAATCGAAAAACCTCTTGGTATCTGTCACCTTATCGATAATCGTATAGTTCTGCGATGCAGAAACCATCTCATTCTGGGAAGCGATACGTTCAAACACGACCGACGGGGAGAGCGTATTGGGGGTCGTTTCTTTTGCACCCGCAGCTTTGCCGTTATTAAAGATGCTAATAAAAAGTACAGCTACAATCAGCCCGCCAAGCGCTAAGCCCGCGATGAATACCTTGGGTTTCGTCAGAATTCTCCCGAGTTTCGCTTTCAGCGTCCCCACGCCTTCCTCTATCTCATCCATCCCCTATTCCTTTCAAAATCCCTGTTATTTAAGAAACTGCCGTGGGTTATACCTCATGCCTTAATTGTCGTTTTCGGCATGTCTTTAGACGAGGGCAGTTGTTTGCAATCCGAAATAATACACATTCGTTCGCAGCACTTGTTGTTCAATAATTGGCATAAAACGGGCAGGTCAACCATTCATTGCCGATTAACCCGCCCCTACCGTGCAGAACTTATTTATTTACATCGTAGCTGGAAACAGATGCGACAACGCGCGCAGCGTCAACATCGGACATTGCCTCGAACTTGACTTTCTCACCCGGCGCCCACGAAGAGGTGTCCGCATAGGTCTCCTCCGCTTTGATGTCATCTGCATCATAGAGAGCAAGTGTCAGGCTGACGTTAGAGAACGATATACCAGAAGTGTTCTCAACTACCGCCGTATACGTATACAGACCGTAACCGTCATCCGATTTTTCGAAATTTGCTCCCTGAATCAAACTGTTGATGGCATCCTCATAGCGGGTCTTCTCTGCTACGGACTTTCCATTCTTAATTAAGTCGTTGAAATCATCCTTATATTTTTCCCCTACTTCCAGCCCGTAATTATCAACAAGCTTCTTGAGTTGCGCAGACCGCTTATCGTAGACTTTATTCCACTCTTCGTAATAATCCGCAGACGATTGCGAGTAGTCCTCGGTCACCTTAAGCTGGTCATCAAGCAGATTCAGATACGTGATTACGTCCTGTTGCATCTTGGAATCCTTAAACCTAGCGTTCTTGAGTTCCTTGTCGTTCTTGATTTCGGCCTCAATAGCTTCCTGGATATTCTCGGTTGAATGAGGATCATCATCGTTTGCATTAGATTCAATGACGTCGGACCTTCTCTCAAACCCGGCGGCGATAACATTCATCGCCTTATCGTCGACATATTTCGACTTTGCAGCGTTTGCATCATTCTGTGAACAGGCCGAAATGAACCCCAGAGAACAGATGAGCAGAACAAGCAAACCCATCATGGGCATCTTTTTAGTAATATTTCGTTTCATGACTATTTCCCTTCGATTGACGTTGCAACTTATAGCCCCTCGTCAAATAGCAGACGAATTGGCGACGCGGTGGCACTATTTGATTCAAGGGCGTGAACTGGATAAACATCGAGGGAAGGAGTGGGCCCTGTGCAATAAACTCCCCTCGTCAAAATGTCTAGCTAAAGAGGACGGGCAGACGGCGAACGGTCATATCCGTTCGCGTCCGCCCGTCTCCAACGATCAAACGTCGATGCGCTAACGTTCAAAAGCATTGCGGCCTCTTGCCTCGTAACCTCACCTCCTTCGAATGATTTGATGACATCGCGGTAGCTATCCGGACGTTCGAGCGTCGGTCTCCCAAATCTCACACCCCGCAGACGCGCCGACGCGATACCCTCCGCCTGGCGCTGTTTTATGTTTTCACGCTCCACCTGAGCCACGTAGCTCAAAACCTGAAGCACTAGGTCGGCAATAAAAGTCCCCGTAATTCCATTGGGTTGTTCGCGTGTATCAAGCAATGGCATATCGAGCACCACGATGGCAACGCGTTTGTCCGTCGTTAGGCGACGCCATTCATCGAGAACTTCACGGTAGTCGCGACCCAATCGGTCGATACTCTTAATCACAAGAACGTCCCCTTCGCGCAGACGACGAAGAAGACGCTGGTACTGAGGACGTCTGAAGTCCTTTCCACTCGCTTTGTCAGCATAGATCAAATTCGTTTGGACCGGAAACCGCTCCAGCGCATCCAGTTGGCGATCCAGGTTCTGATCTGCTGACGAAACTCGAGCATACCCATAGATTCTGTTTTTCATGATTGCCCCTATCAGCCGCACGATGGCAGCTTCAGCTCATCTGAGAGCCCACTCACAATAGGGCGTGCAAATTTCGCGAATGGGTCGAACCCATTTTCGAGCTCCAACGTAAGCTATTCAAGCACCGCTTCGATAACGCACGACGCCAGCCTTATGCTTTGAAATGAAATTAATCGTTTTTAATTGAGATTAACTAGAATAAAATGAAATTAACCCGAGACGCTAAAGGAGGGCATTGTGGAATACCTCGAAAACCCGTTTACCCCTAGTTTTGGCGAAGTTCCTGCCCATCTCGCTGGCAGACAACAGATTATTCGGGATCTGGACCGTGCCTTCTTGAGCCAGCGCAGGCGCCCAGAATTGACCTCGATCTTCTCAGGCGCGCGTGGAACCGGTAAAACCGCTCTCATGTCGTCGCTCGCGACAAGGGCGGAATCCCACGGCTGGATTGCCGTAAAGACAACCGCGCTCCCGGGAATGCTTGAGGAAATCGAGCTCGGGGCGAAACGTACTGCCGGCCATCTTATCGACCTGTCCAACCACTTCGAAGTCACCGGTCTCGGAATTGCACCGCTCGGCAGCATCGAGGTCAGTCGCGTTCACGATGCCTCAACCTGGCGTTATCGCATGAGCGACATCATCGACCAGCTCAACGAGGCGGGCACCGGTCTGCTCGTCACGGTTGACGAGGTGGACCCGACACTCGACGAGATGATTCAGCTTGCAGCGACGTATCAGCACTTTGTGACCGATGGGAAACGCGTCGCCCTGCTCATGGCGGGACTTCCCAACAACGTCTCGACGTTGCTGAACCACAAGACGGTCTCGTTCCTTCGCCGCGCCCAACAATATCATCTGGGTCGCATTGCCGACTATGACGTGCGCGAGGCCTTGATTCGCACAATCCAGGAAAACGATCGCCTGGCAGATGCTGGGGGAATCGATAGAGCCGTTCGCTCGATCTCTGGTTTTCCCTTCCTATTGCAACTCGTAGGCTACCGTGCCTGGGATCTCACAAGCGATTCGAAGGAAATCTCGTCACGCGACTTTGACCTGGGAATCAAAATCGCGCGCGACGAGATGGACGACCGAATCCTCGCGGCAACCTATCGGGAGCTCACTGCAGAGGACAAGCGATTCCTCATCGCCATGCTCGATGACGAGGAAGAGTCCACCACCGCTGACCTTGTCGAGCGCCTTAAGCGTTCGCCGCAGCAGGTCTCCCGCTACCGACGCCGCATGATAGATGCCGGCATCATCGGGGAACGAGGACGAGGGCTCGTCGCATTTGAATTGCCATTCTTCCGCGACTACCTCGCGGCTCAATGCGTGAAATAGGCATCAATGAGGCAAAGGGGCTGTCCCTTTGCCTCATTGTCTATAGGTAGCGGCCGGTAATGCTTGCGGAGCAGGCCGCGATGTCGCCCGGCGTACCGGAGCAGACGATTTGCCCGCCCGCATCGCCACCGCCCGGGCCCATGTCGACCACGTAATCGGCATTGCGGATAAGGTCGAGATCGTGTTCGATCACGATGACTGTGGCGCCCTTGGCAACGAGACCGTCAAACACGTTCAATAGCACCTGAACATCGAGCGGATGCAGGCCGATCGTGGGCTCGTCGAATACGAATACGGCATCGTCCTGCACGCGGCCCATCTCGCTCGCAAGCTTAAGACGCTGTGCCTCGCCGCCCGAGAGCGCCGGCGTGGGCTCGCCAAGTGTGAGATAGCCCAGGCCCAGGTCATGCAAGGTCTGCAAGCGCGTCTGAACCTTCTTGAGTCCCAGTGTGGCGTCGAGGGCCTCGTCCACACTCATGTCCATGAGCTGCGGCAACGTAAGCAGACTCCCGTCCTTGCCCTCACGATGGATATGCGAAGCCGCGTCCGCATAACGCGAACCGCGACATGCCGGGCAGACGATCTCGACGTCGGGCAAAAACTGCACGTCGAGCGATATCGAGCCCGTGCCGTCGCACGTAGGGCAGCGCAAGGCGCCGGTGTTGTAGCTAAAGGCGCCCGCCTTGTAGCCAGCTGCCTTAGCCTCGGGCGTACGGGCAAAGGCGCGGCGCAGCTCGTCATGGATGTCGGCATAAGTTGCCACCGTCGAGCGAACAGTGGCGCCAATGGGCGTAGCGTCAATCAGGTTGGCGCGGGCAATGCCCTCGGCATCGACCCAACGCACGTGCCCCGGCAGACGCTCGCCAGCTGCCTGCGCCTTAAGCGCCGGGATGAGCGTCTCGAGCACCAACGTCGTCTTACCCGAACCCGAAACACCCGTCACCGCGACCAAGCGGCCGCGCGGGATATCGACTTCGAGCGGTTTGACGGTATGGATGGTATCGGTCGCCATGCGGATGTGGCCCTGGTCGAACATTTCGTCGTCAGCCACCTGTGAACGCAAGCGCTTGGGCTCGGCACGCAAAAACGAAGCGATGCGGCTGTCCCGCGCTTGCTCGACCTCGTCTACCGTGCCTGCAGCGATCACGTTACCGCCGCCTGCTCCGGCAACGGGGCCCATCTCGACCAGATAGTCGGCTTCCGCCAGTACGCGCGTATCGTGGTCGACAACAACCACGGTGTTGCCGTCATCCACCAAATCGCGCATCACGCCCACCAAGCCGTCGACATTGGCGGGATGCAAGCCGATCGAAGGCTCGTCCAGCACATAAAGCACGCCCGTCGACCGGTTGCGCACCACGCGGGCGAGCTGCACACGCTGGCGCTCACCCGTGGAAAGCGTGGCACCGGCGCGGTCGAGTGAAAGGTAATCGAGACCCAGGTCGACCAGACGGCGAGCCGCGCCCAAAAACGAATCGCAGATATCCGTCGACATGGGCTGCATCTCGGGCGGCAAGGATGCGGGCACCCCGCGCACCCACTCAATCGCCTCGCCCAGCGTCATGGCCGCCGCCTGTGTCAGATTGATACCGCGCACTTGGGGCTGGCGCGCAGCCTCGGAGAGACGCGTGCCGCCGCAATCACGGCATGCTCCCTCGCGCAAAAAGCGCGCAACGCGTTTTAAGCCCTTATCGTCCTTGACCTTGGCGAGCGCATTCTCGACGGTATAGACGGCGTTGTAATAGGTGAAGTCGAGCGGCGTGGCGCCCTCACCGTTTTTGGGAACGTAGAGAATGTGCTTCTTAACCGCTGGACCATGAAACACGATGTCGCGCTCTTGAGGCGTGAGCTGGTTAAACGGCACGTCGGTACGCACGCCCATCTCGCCTGCCACCTGCTTCATCAGATCCCACATGAGCGTGCCCCAGGGAAGGACTGCGCCCTCGTTGATGGTCTTTGACTCGTCGGGCACCAGGCTCGCCTCGTCCACCTCGCGCATAACGCCGGTGCCGCCACAGGTGGGGCATGCGCCGCCGCTATTGAAAGCCAAATCCTCGGCACTCGGCGCGTAGAACTCGCGGCCGCATGTCGGACACGTGAGCGACAGGCCCGCAGCTACGTTAAGGCTCGGTTCCACACGCGCCCCGCAATGCGGGCACACGTGATGGGCGCAACGGCTAAAGAGCAGACGCAGGCTGTTGTTGAGCTCGGTCATGGTACCAAAGGTCGAGCGCACGCCCGGCACGCTCGGACGCTGGTGCAGCGCGAGCGCCGCCGGCACGTGCAAGACCTCATCCACCTGGGCATGTTCGGCCTGCGTCAGACGACGGCGGGTATAGGTGCTGAGCGCCTCCAGATAGCGGCGCGAGCCCTCGGCATAAAGAACCCCCAGCGCCAGCGAGCTCTTGCCCGAACCCGACACGCCGGCAATACCCACGAGCTTTCCCAGCGGAATATCGATATCGATGTCCTTGAGGTTGTGTACACGCGCTCCACGCACTTCGATAGCCTGCGGGCTCATCTTCTGTTCTGTCACCTTTATCACCCTACTCGTGCCATAAAATGCGATCGCTAATGTACGCGCCCAGCATGGGCACGGTAAACCGGACGAGGCCGTATCCGGCAGCCTCGATGACACGCTCGCGAATCAGGCTTGCACGATATTTACTCGCCCAGCTCTGAGTGCGATCGCAGCGCTCAATGATATCCGCCATGCGCGTCGGCTTGCCCTCGTCAGCAGCCATGGCCTCGATAAAGAGGCGCTGTGGACTGCGCAGCCCGTAATACAGAGGCGCATCGACCGCTTCGTAGAACTCGGAGACGGCATCGGCGTAGCCAGCCTCGACATCGCACACTTCAATGACCTGAGAGCCATGCCGGACAGCAGCCCGCCACATGTAATATCCCACCAGCTGAACCATATAGGGATGCCCCATGCTCTTGCGTGCCGCAAGGTCCGCCGTCTCCGCGTCAACGCAAAGGCTAGAGTCTTTAACCGTCTGGATATATGAATCGCGCACCTTGGGCAAAGATATCGCCCCCAGCGTACGCTGCTGGGCACGCCGCAAAAACGTCACGCTCGGCTCTTCGAGCAGATTGTCAACCATACTGGGTAAGCCGGCGAACACCAGCGCAAGACCGCGCTGGTCGCTATCGGACAAGCCCGTGGCATCCTGATCTCCGAGCACCTGCTGATAGAGAACGGCAAGAGCCGCCAGCTCCTCGATAGACGCAGATTGAGCCTCGTCAATCGCAAACAGTATGCCCTTGCCTGGACCGAGCTTCTTGAGGCGCTCGTTGACCAGCCCTCGCAACGTCTCACCCTTTGTTCGCGCCGCCTCGACCGACATCCGGCCAAATGACGGCCCGAACTCCATTGACGTCACAACGGATTTATTCGAGCGAAGCGCGTCGGCCAGGCGGTCGCATAGGCCAAGCGAGGCGGAATCGGAGACAACCGCCCATCCACGCTCATTGGCTAGACGTTGCAGCTCCCGCAGGAGAACCGTCTTGCCGCAGCCGCGGTTTCCCGTAATGAGCATGAGCCTGCCCGGCGCTCCAGCGCCGTTATCGAGCCCTTCCTCGAAATCTTCGATGACCGACTCGCGACCAATGAGCATCGGAGGCCGCTTGCCTGCCGTCGGCTTAAAGGGATTTGGATTCATGTCGGCCTCCTCGGATTGGCAAACCCCGGTAATAGTTATACCAACTTATACCGAGTTATACCAATAGCATGTAACAAAGGAACTGCCCCTTTGTCACATGTGGCCGAAAAACTCCGCGTCTGCTGCTCGCCAGGGGCGGAAGGTGGCGGGATCGATCTTTACGTGAGCTGCCTCGGGGACGTCGTACCACTTGACGGTGTAGCCAGCACCATGAGAGCAAAAGACCGAGTCGGGCGTGTTGGGCAGATCGGCCTCGGGCTCATAGGCGGCCGCCTCGATTACGCGCTCGGCATCATGGCAAGCCGCATAGCCGGCGAACTCTAGGTACAGATGCCCGCGACCACTCGTGTAGGCAGCCACCTCCAGCGCGTAATCCTGCACCTCAGATGCCGGCACGCGACCCACAAGCTTCGCCCGGTCTCCCGCCATCGTCGGCGGCTCGTACTCGGCACCCATGCGCGTGGCATCCGAGAGTGCCCGGCCCACGCACTCCCCCGGCACCTCGAGCTCAAAGCGATACCACGGCTCCAGCAGCACCGCAGCATCCGCCTCACGCGCCTGCATGAGTCCCTGTCGAATCGCACGGTACGTGGCCTGGCGAAAATCGCCACCCTCGGTGTGTTTGGCATGCGCGCGGCCGCCCGTGGGCGTAATGCGCACATCGGTGATGGGAGAACCGGTCAGCACGCCCAGGTGATCGCGCTCCATGGCGTTGGTGAGCGCCAGACGTTGCCAGTTAAGATCGAGCTCGTCGGTCGAGGTCACGGTGCCAAACTGCACGCCCGAACCCGCTGGCAACGGCTCCAGGCGCAGATGCACCTCGGCATAGTGGCGCAGTGGCTCAAAGTGGCCCACGCCCTCGACCGGCTGCGAAATGGTCTCCTTATAGAGAATGCCGCCAGACTCAAACGCAACCGAAAGGCCAAAGCGATCGGCCAACACCCGCTGCACGACCTCGAGTTGCACGGCGCCCATCAACTGCAAATGAATCTGCTCAAGATGAGTGTTCCAGCTTACGCCGAGCATGGGATCTTCGTCCGCCAACTCAGTCAGTGCTTTGAACACCGCATGGACATCGTGTTCGCCCGGAAGCACCGTATAGGTGAGGACCGGCGCAATGACAGGCGCATCGCCCGCGGGCTCCGCGCCCAGGGCGTCCCCCGGGCGAACGTGCGCAAGACCCGTCACGGCACAAATACCGCCAGCAGCAACTTCTTGGGCAAGCTCATACTTTTCGCCGTTATAGATGCGTACCTGATCGACCTTCTGCTCCCATGCCTCGGCACCGGAACGTCCACCAATCATCTGTTTTGCCGCCGGTCACTTTAACCCATGCCAAGCGCTCGCCGCGAACACCTTGGCTGACACGATAGACGCGCGCGGCAAACTCCGGGAGCCATGTCTGTTCACGCATCAGCGCACATATGCCATCCAGCAGCTCGTCCACGCCTTGATCCCTGAGCGCCGAGCCGGCAAAACAGGGAAAGAGCTTGCGCTCGGTAACCATGCGCGACAGCGTTGCGACAGAAAGCTCACCCGCCTCAAGAAACTCCTCGAGCGCTTCTTCGTCTAACGCGGCAGCGTCTTCCTGAACGCCACCACCCGTCAGCAGTTCGTTGGCATCCAGGCAGCCCTCGGAAAGACGTTGCCCAAGTTGTGCCAGCAAAACATCGCGGCCGGGATTCTCCAAATCGATTTTGTTGATATAGATGAACGTCGGGATGTCATAGCGTGCAAGCAGGCGCCACAGGGTTTCGGTGTGCCCCTGCACGCCGTCGTTGGCGCCCACAACTAAAATCGCGTAGTCCAGCGCGCGCAATGTGCGCTCCGCCTCGGCCGAAAAATCGACATGCCCCGGTGCATCCACGAGCATGACGTGGGTATCGCCATGGTCGAGTACGGCCTGCGACGAGAAAATCGTGATGCCGCGCTCGCGCTCGATCTCGTTCGTGTCCAGATGCGAATCACCATCGTCCACGCGGCCGCGCTTGCGAATGCGACCCGCGTTGAACAGCATGGCCTCGGCCAGCGTAGTCTTGCCGGCATCGACATGCGCCAAGATTCCAACGACCACTTGCTTCGACATGGCTCTCCTCTAATTACAAGCCCATCGCACGCGGCAACGGGCGTTCACGCTCCACACTGGATGATACAATTTACGGGCCGGCGGGCGAAGCGGGCCCTATCCCCCGACCAAGCTCATCGCCCCGCGTTGCCGCGCGGCGATTTTCGTAGGTTCGCGCCTTGCGAAAGCCGGCTTGCAAAACAGCGCAGCGAACGAAAATGGCCCCGGGTGGGACCATTTTCGTTCGCGCGAATTATTGATATGAGGCGTCGCTCTTACGCCTCGCGCAGCCAATCAAACGCGACGCGCGGCGTACCGTCCGACACATATACGATACCGGCGCGCTTAAACCCGGCCTTGGCGATGGCACCCTGCATAGGCAGGTTATCTTGGTGCGTGTCGATACGCAGATGGTCGATACGTTCCTTGGCAAAGGCAAACATCGCGGCCGCAACGCCATGCGTGGTGCCGTCGGATGCCACGCGGTGCAGCACAGCATACGGGGCGTCGCCGTGCCACTGGCCGCCCTCGATCGCATCGTAGGAGCTGTCCGGCCCCGGCAGAAAGGCAAACGTCGCTACCACGCGGCCGTCGACTTCGCACACATAGCTGCCACCGGCAGCTATATCGGCAGCCAGCTGCTCGGCAGAAGGTGTGCCCTCGGGCCACTGCGTGGCGTTGCCATGCGCGCGCATAAAGGCGCGGGCGACGTCATAGATAGCCATGACGGCGGGAATGTCGGTATCGAGGGTTTTTCTGATCATCACGCGGCAACCTCACGTTTATTGGTATCACTTTGATTGGGCAATGATACCAGCGTTTGGAGAGAGGCGCGAAGCAGATGGGAAGCAAAAAGCGAGCCGCCTGGTCAAAGGCCAAAAGCGAGTTTTTGGGCGCTGCTACCGGCGGCGATATGAGCGACCTGTTTGCGCGCGAGGACGAGCGCCGCGACGCCCTGGACGCCGAGCGCGATGAAGCCTGGCGTTACAAGTCGTGCGAACGCAAAAACCGTTACGACACACGCGCCGAGGCCGAGGCAGTTATGGCCGACTGCGAAAACCGCGGGCGGCGTGGTTTGGCCTGCTACAAATGCGAATACTGCGGCGGCTGGCACCTGACGTCGCACCCTTGGAAATAGGGACCACATCGGCACGGCACTAGCGAAGCCCCGGTAATCGCACGCAAGTTACGGGCGCGGCGGCACCAAAACATCGTAACGAACGGCCTTACCCGCAAGTTGATAGCTCGGCTTTATGCCGGCGAGCAACGGGCCCTTCACCGGCCGTTTGATAACGACTTTGCGCGGATGCACCGCAAGCGCTGCCTGGACCAGCGCCTCCTCATCGGCGCACGGCTGCTCCAAGTGATGCAGCAGCTGGAACTTCTTTTTCACCGCCGCGCTCTTGGTGCGCTCGGGAAACATGGGGTCCAGGTACACCGCATCGGGAGCGGCAAGCTCGCCCCGCCCGATCAGTTCAGCTGTATGGCGAAGGCCGGCAATGCTGTCCTCGCCCGCATGAAGGCGCATGCGAGCCACGGCAGCCGCAAGCGCCGGATCATCTGCCGCGCGATCCAGGGCATCCTTGAGGAGCGCCGCGATCACGCAATCCTGCTCATACAGATCGACGGTAAAGCCCGCGGCCGCCAGCAGTAGCGAATCCTCGCCAAAGCCCGCCGTGGCATCAATCGCCCATGGGCTCTCGATGCCTTTTGTGCGCGCAGCCTTTATCAGCAGCTCTTGCTGCAGACGGCCCTGCTTGAGCCGCGGAAGCATGCGAGTAAAATCGGCACGCAGTTCCATCGTGCCGTCGGTGAGCGTGAGGCCCTCGGACGTCCCGGTCAGCTCAAGCCCCGCGGCCCGTGCAATAGAAAAGGGATCGACGACGTCCATGGGTACTCCTTAACAAGCAAAACGAATACGTGAGCGCCGTTTATGTCGGCACCCAACCGTCCGCTATTGTCCCACATGCGACATGGCCCACAGCATCCCAATGCAAAGCACCGCCATCAATCCCGTGCACACGGCAGCGATCACAGAATCACCCATGCGCCTTCCCAACGACCGCGGCTCATGCACTTGCCCTGCTCCGTACATCATGGCTCCTCCTTGAGACCAGCTCTTACCATGGACCCATCATCGCAGCGCCGCGCATACGCTGCCATCGATTTGACTTACGCCCAGCTTTCCTTTTTGAAAGGTTGGGTTTGGCTGCGCGGGCTCAATGCGCTTTCAAACGCATGCATCGCCGCGTTGAACTACAATGTGCTTCACCATATGTGCAGCACATGAGGTGCGCCAAGTTGGCGTACTCGTATCGAAAGGACCAGCCATGAGCTTCACTCGCAAGACTCTCAAAATCCTTGCTCTCATCTACTTTGTTTTGGGCATCGCCAGCCTCGTCACCGCCGGCGTCGGTATCGCCACGGGCGGTCTCGATTCCACGTACGGTTCGTACGCCACGCTCGCAGCGGTCGTGCTTATCGCCAAGGGTCTCGTCGACCTTGCCGCAGGCGTCGCCGGTATCAAGGGCGCCAACAAGCCTTCGCAGGTGGACGGCGCGTTTAAGCTCGGTATTGTTGCCGCGGTCGCCACGCTTGCCCAAGCGGTGCTCACGCTTCCCGCGTTTGGCGGCGACGCCATCAACTTTGGCGCCTTTGTCATCGTGGTGTACGACCTGTTCTTTGTCCAGCAGGCACACGCCGTTAAGGCCGAGAACAAGGACCGCCTGTAAGCGCTCGCTTCTCATAACCTCTGCAGCCAAGCAACTAAAAAGGGCCGATCGCGCATCTCCGCGGTCGGCCCTTTACGTTTGCCCAGATAAAACCTACCAAAATAAACCTGTCCCTTTTTGGCAGGTTGTTAGCTGTGGCGGTACTCGGCGATGATGAAGTCGATGTCAGTCTGAAGGGTATCGAGGTTTGCCAGGCGCTCTTTGTCGGCGGGGCGCGTGCGGTAGTAGTACGGCGTCATCTGGAACACCGCCTCGATGTCCGCCTGGGTCTGAAGCGTAATATTCGCAGACACCCGCTGCGTTCCGACCAACTCGAGCTCGGTGGTCTTCGGCAGCTTCTCGTCGTTAAGGTACGGCGTGTCGTAGAGTACCTCCTTGAGCCCAAACAGATGGCGGGCACCCGGCACCACGGTGTAAAGCGAACCCTCCGGTGCCAGCACGCGGGCAAACTCGCGCTCATTAAAGGGAGCAAAGAGCTCGGTCACCATATCGAAGGCGCCATCGGGCACGGGGATATCCTTCATGTTGGCCACAAAATAGGTCGCATCGCCGCGCTTGGCCGCAAGGCGCACCATCTCTTTGCCCAGGTCGAACCCGTAAGCATCCACGCCCGGCACTGCGCCCATGGCGCTGGTGTAATAGCCCTCGCCGCAGCAAATATCGAGCAAGGTCATGGGGCCGTTCGCAGACGCTGCACGCCCAGACACCCGCTCGCTCACGAGCTCGACCATTGCATCGCGCAACGGCGCATAGTATCCACGGTTCAGAAAGTCGCGACGGCTGCGCGCCTGCGACTTGGGATCACCCATGGAGTCGCCGCTCTTGGACGAGCGCAGTAGATATAGATAGCCCTCGCGAGCACGGTCAAACCGGTGTCCGCCCGCGCATGCGGCCCCGCGCTCGTCGTCCACCAACGGCTCATGGCAAACGGGACACAACAACATGGCAACTCCTTAGCGCGAACAACACAACGCCCACCATTGTCGCACGCCTTCCCCACCTAGTCATTGGGGACGTTCTTGAATGTCTAGTTAGAAGAGATAAGGAGTGTCCCCAGCTGTCGGCAGAAAAGGAACGTCCCTAAGTGCCGACTGAATGCATTAGGAGTATCATCGTCTGCGCAAATAAGCACGAAATAGCATGTTAGAGATTGAGAGCGTATGGCTGATACCGCATCTAAGCACATTGACATGATCACCGGCTCGCTGTGGCGAAATATTCCCCTGTTCGCCTTCCCCGTGGCCGCCACGAGCATCTTGGAGCAGCTGTCGAACCTCATCGCCACGGTCATCATCGGTAACTTCTCGGGCGACCAGGGAACCCTCGCCATGGCGGCGGTCGGCTCCAATGTTCCGCTTACCAGTCTTATGCTCAACCTGTTTATTGGCATGTCGCTTGGCTCCAACGTGGTCATCGCCAACGCTATCGGCCGCAACGATCAGAACATGGTCAAACGCGCCGTCCATACCTCGATTTTAATGGCGCTCGTGGGCTTTGTCGTCATCGCGCTGGGCGAGATCTTTGCCGAGTCCATGCTCGCCGCGCTCAACGTTCCCGCCGAAACCATGCCGCTCGCCTCGCTCTACCTGCGCGTCTTTTTGCTCAGCCTGCCCTCGATCTTGCTCTACAACTTTGAGGCCGCGATCTTCCGCTCCGTCGGCATCACCCGCATGCCGCTGCAGGCGCTTGCCGTGTCCACCGTCCTCAACATTGGCCTGGACCTCATCTTTGTCCCCGTACTCCACTGGGGCGTCGCAGGCGTCGCCATCGCCACCGCCATCGCCTACACCGTCAGCGCCGCCACGCTCTTTATCCGCCTGCTCAAGACCGACTCCGTCGTCCGCGTCACCCCACGCGACCTGGCTATCGACCCCGTCGCCCTCAAGCGCATCGTCAAGATTGGCCTGCCCGCCGGCATCCAAAGCGCCGTCTTTGCCGTCGCCAACATCATCATCCAGTCTGCCATCAACAGTCTGGGCACCGAGGTCATGGCCGCATCGAGCGCCGCCATGAGCCTGGAGTACGTGTGCTACAACCTGCTCAACAGCTTTAGCCAGGCGTGCACCACCTTTGTGGGACAAAACCACGGTGCCCGCCAGATTGACCGCTGCACCAAGACGCTCAAGGTCTGCCTGGTCGAAGGCGGCATCGTTGCGCTCACCACGATTGTCGTCATTGTCGGCCTGGGGCGCGAGATCCTGTCGCTGTTCAACAGCGATCCCAACATCGTCTCGATCGGCTATATCCGCGTGTGCTCGATCTTCCCGGCATACGCCTTTAGCATGTTCTACGAAAACATGTCCGGTTATCTGCGCGGCTTTGGCATCTCGCTCACGCCCGCCCTCATCACCATGATCTGCGTCTGCGGCATCCGCTTCTATTGGGTGTTCTGCGTGTTCCCGCACTTCCGCACTTTTGCGAACATCATGATGGTCTCCCCCATCAGCCTGGGCACTACGGCGTTCTTTATGGTCGTGGCGGTACTACTTTGCCACCCGGCACGCACCTATCGCGCCACCCAAGCCAAAGCGACAGCCCGCTAAACACCGCGCTCAACGCCACGCCAGTCATTAATTGACAATATGCGAGCTCATATAGTCGATAAAGCGCCTCGTGGCGATGGGCATGGTGTCCCAGCTGCGCCAGGCGGCCACCACGTCGCGCGAGGGGGCATGCACGATGGGACGCACGCGAATATCGGTCTGCATGCCCTCGACGGTACGGCGATACAGCATGCTCACGCCTAGGCCCTCCTCGACCATCGCCATGATGGTGTAGTCGTCGGTCACCTCGCTCGTCACGTGCGGCGACAGCCCATGCGCCGCAAATGCATCGAGTACTAGGCTCTGTTCGCCCTCATCCAGCAGCACAAACGGCTCGGACGCCAGGTCGGCGAGTGTCACCTTTTCCTTTGCCGTCAGCGGATGCGTGGCCGGCAACAATGCCACCAACTCGTCGTGATAGACCACGCGCTTCTCGAGCCCCGCGGTAAACCCGCGTGCCGTAAAGCAATAATCGACCACGCCATCGTGCACCCACTGGGCGTTGCGCGTGTAATCGCCCTGCTTGAGGGTAAAGTGCACGCCCGGGTGCAGGGCTCCAAAGTCGCGGATTACGCGCGGCAACACGGTACGGCTCACGTTGGTAAACGTCGCAATGCGAATATCAGTCGAGGAGAGCCCCAGCAGCTCCTGGCGCTTGCCCTCGAGCTCGGCCTCGGCAGTTACGATCTGTCGCAGATACGGCAGATACTGCTTGCCATCGCGCGTAAGCGACACACCCTGTTTTCTGCGCTCGATAAGCGTGGTACCCAGCTCGCGTTCAAGCGCCTTGACGGCCTGGCTCACCGCACTTTGCGTATAGCCCAGCTCGTCCGCCGCGCGTTTCAGGCTGCCGCGATCGACCACCATACAAACAATCTGATACCGCGATGCCATCGTGCCTCCATATCAATGCAGCCGTAAAACGTTTTGCCAGGGCTTTTCCCGCCAACATTAGCATTTCTTAATCATACTGAAGATACATTCGCTTTACTACATCCAAATCTGGGAGCAGAATCCCTTTTACGAAATCGTTCTGTAACAAAAGGAGTCCCATGGATCGCAAAAAAGCAATCGCGCTCTCATTTTCCGTTCCCGTCGCATGGGGCTTTTCGTACCCCCTTATGAAGATCGGCATGGACAGCATGAACGCCACGAGCATCGTCGCGCTGCGCTGCATCATCGCCTTTGCGGCCTGCCTACTGCTCTTCCACAGGCGCGCGTTCCGTATCAACCGCGATCTTATGGTCCGCGCCGCCATCATCGGCGCCATTATGGCAACCGAGCTCACCTGCATGTGCCTGGGCTCCAGCCTCACCTCTGCCTCCACCGCCGGTTTTTTGCAGAGCCTGACGGTCGTGATCGTGCCGTTTGCCAACGCCGCCCTGCTGCGTCGCGCCCCCGAACGCAAAGTGCTCGTCGGCACCGCCATCGTCACCTGCGGCATGCTGCTGCTCTCGGGCGCCGACTTTACCAGCCTGAATCCCGGCGCGATCATCATGCTGCTCTCGGCCTTTATCTATGCCGGCCATATCATTGTGGCGAAGCGCTTTGTCGAAGATGTCGACCCGCTGGCCCTGGGCGTTTGGCAGCTGGGCTTCGGCGGCTTGTTCTCGGGCATCGCTGCATTCACCTTTGGCGGCCTCACGCTTCCCGGCACGCCGGGCGAGGTCGCGGTCGTCGTCGCGCTCGCACTCATCTGCTCTGCCTACGGCTTTATCACCCAGACGCTCGTGCAGCCCCACGTGCCCGCCGAGACCACCGGCTTCGCCTTCTCGCTCGAGCCGGTCTGCTCCGCCGTCTTCTCGTTCTTCCTGGTTGGCGAGGTCCTGAGCCCCATCGCCTTCTTTGGCGCCGCTCTCATCCTCACCGGCGTCATGGCGGCAACCGTCGAGCTTCCGCGCCTTCGCGCACATGAACAGGCTCGCATGGCAGGAGCGCCCGAGCACGTTTCGTAGACCCCACTCTTCATACAGCCGCGGCATAAAGGCAACCGGTGCGCCTTTACAATAGATGCCAATAGAGCATCTGGCATAAAGGAGCCCCATGGACAGCGCAACTCGCGACCGCAACATAGCAACTTGGTTGGGCGATGCGCCGCAGCCGGTACGTGACACTACGAACCAGCTGCTCGAGCGCATCGCCCTTTTGCGTGCCGAGCAGACCATCTATCCGGCACAAGACGACATTCTCAATGCCCTCGCCTACACGCCGGCCGACCAGGTCAAGGTTGTCATCTTGGGTCAGGACCCCTATCACGGACCCAACCAGGCCATGGGGCTGTCGTTCTCGGTCCCCGCGACGCAAACCAAGTTGCCGCCGAGCCTGCGCAACATTTACAAGGAACTCAAAGCCGATCTGGGCTGCCCCATTCCCGCCACGGGAGACCTAACCCCATGGGCACGGCAGGGCGTCCTGCTCCTCAACACTACGCTCACCGTGCGCGAGCATGCCGCCAACTCGCACGCCAAACTGGGCTGGAGCACGCTCACCGACTATGTTATCGAACGCTGCTGTCAGCTGCCCCAACCGGTCGTCTTTTTGGCATGGGGTCGCTTTGCCCAGCAGATGGTCGAAGGCAAGCTCGCCGCAACTGGTGCGGGCAAGGCAACCGGCAAGTTCTGCCTGGCCTCTACGCACCCCTCGCCGCTTTCGGCCAACCGTGCCACGGCAGAACTCCCCGCCTTTATGGGGTCGCGCCCCTTCTCGACAGCCAATCGGCTACTCGAACAGCACGACTCGACCCCCGTCAACTGGACTTGCCTCGGCTAAAAATCGATACATCAAAAACGCGCCCGACGGCTTTCCATCGGGCGCGTTTTACTACTCGGGCCAGATAAACTGGGTGCGGCCGGCCTCGCCGCCATCGATCAACAGGCTCTGCCCGGTCATAAACCGGTTGGTCATGCCCACAAAGTAGATCCACTCGGCGATCTCTTGGGCAGTGGCCCAGCGCTTAAGCGGCGTGAGCTCCATAATCTGGTTCCACAGGTGCTCGTCTTCCATCACACAACGGTTGAGCGGCGTGATAACGCCACCCGGGTCCACACTGTTGGCGATGGCCTGCGGCGCCAGGCGGTTTGCAAGGTTTTTGGTGTAGGCGATAACGCCGCCCTTGCTGGCAGCATAGGCGGGAAACTCCGATCCCGTATGCCCGCTCGCCGACCCCACATTGACCACGGATTTAATAGCCGGCGTCGGCTTGGCGGCAAGCCCCTCCCCCACAAAGGCGTAACGCTCGGTCACGTTGATGGTTCCACACAGGTTGGCGGCGATGTCGTCGGCCGAATCCTGCGTACCGGCAACGTTGACGATTACCTGGGGTTCAAGGTCAACTGGAAACGAGTCCGGCTCGCGGACGTCAACGATCAGATGGCGGTAGCGCTCGTGTTCGATCGCCGCCGGCAGCAGATCAAAGCCCACGACCTCGTGGCCCTCGTCCAAGAAGCGCTGCACGCACGCGGCTCCGATACCGCCCGAAGCGCCCGTGATCAAAACCCGCATACTTGCTCCTTAGGCGGTTGCGTGGCGCTCGAGGTACTCGGAGCCCACATTCTCACGCTCCCAGCCGCGCACGACCTTGTAGCCCACGGGGCTCAGGAAGACCTCGCACAGCAGCTCGGCGACAGCGCCGGTCAGCGAGCACATAAGGACCTGCACCCAGGTCCAACCAAAGAACGTGTGGCTCACTACAATGGCAAAGACCAGGTTGTCGACAAACTGGCCAACACCCGTGGACACATAGGAGCGGAAGGCGAAGCTCGCAAAGTTATTCTTTTTGAGCATACGGCCGAGCGACTGGTTGAGCGTGGAGTTAACCACGGCAGAAACGAGCATTGCCAGCGAAGAGCCCAGCACCACGTACCAGGTGCCACCGATGGTGGCGTTTAGGGCAGTGTTGACCTCGATCATGCCGGTGTCGTAGTAGGCGCCCCACATACCGGGCGTGAGCGAGCATGCCCAAAAGCACAGGCTCACGGCCAGGTTAACCAGCAGCGCGAGGATAGAAATTTTGATGGATGCCTTGGCGCCAAAGCGCTTGCAGATCATGTCCTGGCACAAAAACGAGACCCAGCTCACCACAAAGCCACAGTCGAGCGCCAGATACGGCAGGCTGATAAGTTCTTTGTTGGCCAGCAGGTTCATCATGATGACGCTCACGAAAAACAGCGAAACCGTTGCCGCGGGGATGCTCCGCAACAGGACCTTGTAGTCCTCCATGACCTTCTTGATCATTATGTACTCCTTTGGTTTTAGGTTTAACGAGCAGGATATCGGACCCGAACTGCTCGGACGCCCCGGCCTTGAGACGACGGTGGGTATGATAGCCGCTCACACGGCATCAGGCAAGCAAACGGCGCGGCAGCCCCGCAGGGCCACCGCGCCGATGCGTTAAAAGGCTACGTTGCCAAACTCCGACAGGATAAGGTCGGGGTTGTGATCGGTTGCCCAATCCACGTTCCACGGGCTCGTGAACAGCAGCAGCTTACCGCCGCGCATGTCCTCGACGCGCAGCGTGTCGCGCGTGAGCGAAAGGCCCGGGATATCGATGGTGTCGGGGTCGTTCTGGATCCAGCGGATGTCCGTATAGGGCAGCGGCTGGCGACGAACCTCAACACGGTACTCGGCCTTGAGGCGGCGCTCGAGTACCTCAAACTGCAGGACGCCGACCACGCCCACGATGACGCTCTCCATGCCGGCACCCAGCTCGCGGAAGATCTGGATAGCACCCTCCTGGGCAAGCTCCTCCATACCCTTGACGAACTGCTTGCGCTTGAGCGTGTCGACCTGCGTAATGCGAGCGAACATCTCGGGGGCAAACGTCGGGATCTGCGGATACTGCACGTGGCGCTTGCCGGAGCACACAGTGTCGCCGATGCTAAAGATACCCGGATCGAACAGGCCCACGATATCGCCTGCGTACGCCTCGTCCACGATGGCGCGGTCATCGGCCATCATCGACGTGCCCGTGGCAAGCTTGAGCTTGCGGTTGCCCTGCACGTGAAAGGCATCCATGCCGCGCTCGAACTTACCCGAGCAAATGCGCACAAAGGCGATGCGGTCGCGGTGGTTCTTGTCCATGTTGGCCTGGATCTTAAACACAAAGCCGCTAAAGTCGTCGCGGCAGGGATCGACCGGTTCGCTGGTGAGCGTATCGGTATAGGCGCGCGGCGTCGGGGCCAGACGCAGGAACTCCTTAAGGAAGGGTTCCACGCCAAAGTTGGTGAGCGCCGAGCCAAAGAACGCCGGGCTCAGCTTGCCGCAGGCCACGGCATCCAAGTCGAGCTCGTCGCCGGCACCATCGAGCAGCTCGATGTCGTCCATCAGGTTCTTATGGTTTTCCTCGCCGATAAGCTCGTCCATGGAAGGATCGCCCAACTCGGCCTCGACCTCGGCGACCTTCTTGGTGGCGTTAGCGTGACCGTCGCCCTCAAAGGCGATAACGCGACGGGTCTGACGATCGAACACGCCGCGGAAATTGCGGCCGCTGCCGATCGGCCAGTTCATAGGATACGTATTGATGCCCAGGACGTTCTCGATCTCTTCCATGAGCTCAAACGGATCGCGAGCCTCGTGATCGAGCTTGTTCACAAAGGTGAAAATGGGAATGTGGCGCAGCGTACAGACCTTAAAGAGCTTTTTGGTCTGGGCCTCGACGCCCTTGGCGCCGTCGATGACCATGACAGCGGCGTCGGCGGCCATAAGGGTACGGTAGGTATCCTCCGAGAAGTCCTGGTGGCCGGGGGTATCGAGGATGTTGACGCAGGCGCCGTTGTAGGTGAACTGCAGCACCGAGGAAGTAACGGAAATACCGCGCTCCTTCTCGATGTCCATCCAGTCCGAGACGGCATGCTTGGCCGAGCTCTTGCCCTTGACCGAGCCGGCAGTCTGGATGCTGCCGGTATAGAGCAGCAGCTTCTCGGTAAGCGTGGTCTTACCGGCGTCCGGGTGGCTGATGATCGCGAATGTGCGGCGCGACGAGATTTCATCCGACAGGCTTGCCATGCGGATCCTTTCTTGCATTGAGTGCATTACGTCGATGTAACCGCACTATTGTAGCCGCGAAATGCTGCAGCAGGGCACCTATCAGGACAAATTCATCAGTTGGGACCTGTGTAGCAGTCGATGGCGGCACTCCGCAGTAGTTTGTCTCGATCTGTAACATCTAGACGGTTTTTGAACCTCTACCTGTTACAGATTTAGACAAACAGGTGGGCGTCCCAGAAAGATCTCGATCTGTAACATCTAGCCACTCAAAACGGGTCCATCTGTTACAGATTGAGATGAATGAACGAGCGGACAATCCCTATTTCCTCTTGCGTAACTGTGCATAGTGTATATATACTGTGCTTACCGGTTATATACACGTGTAGCCCAACAGCTAAGGAGCCGCTGTGGACATCATCCTATCCAACTCGAGCGATAAACCCATCTATGAGCAGATATCTTCGCAGGTTAAAGCTCAGATCCTTTCGGGCACACTCACCGCGGGAGCCAAACTCCCCAGCATCCGTGCACTCGCGAGCGATCTTGGCGTGAGCGTCATCACCACCAAGCGGGCCTACGCCGACCTGGAGCAGCTCGGGTTTATCTGCACCGTGCAAGGCAAAGGCTGCTTTGTCGCCGAGGGCAACCAGGAGCTTTTGCGCGAAAACCAGCTCTGCCATATCGAAGAGCTACTTGCGAAAGCGGCGAGCCAAGCCGAAGCCTTGGGCGTCACGCGCGACAAGCTGCACGAGATGCTCGACCTGGTAGCCCCCGAAACCATGCAGTAGCCATCTGCAAGAAAGGCTATACCATGAAAAACTTGCTAGAACTTAAAGGTGCATCGCGCCGTGTGAGCGATCGTTTTTCGCTGCGTGATGTCACGCTTGCCGTGGAACCCGGCCAGATTGTTGGCTTTGTGGGCGCAAACGGCGCCGGCAAAACCACGACGATTCGAACCGCGCTCGGGCTTATAAAGCTCGATGCCGGCGAGGTGCACCTGTTTGGACAGCACTGTGGCGCCGACGCGCCCGATGAAACGCTGCGTTGCCTGCGCACTCGTGTCGGCCTCGTGCTGGACACATGCCCCTTCCCTTCCACACTCAAGGTGACCGAAGTTGAGGCACTCGTAAGCCCGGCATACCCCACCTGGAGCCACGACACTTTCTCCAGCCTCATCGACCGATTTGGCCTCGATCCCAAGGCAAAGGTCAAGGACCTCTCCCGCGGCATGGGCATGAAGCTGCAGCTTGCCTGCGCGCTCAGCCACAAGGCCAAACTGCTCGTTTTGGACGAAGCCACCGCGGGCCTCGATCCCATGGCACGCGAGGAGCTGCTTGATGAGCTGCTTGCCTTTGTCGCCGACGGCCAGCACAGTGTGCTGCTCTCGAGCCACATTACATCCGACCTCGATCGCGCCGCTGATCGCGTCATCTGCATCGATAATGGCTCGATTATTTTTGACCTGCCGCGCGAGGATATTACCGACCGCGCTGGCATCGCCCACTGTACCCAAGCACAGGCCGCCGAGCTTATGGCTTGCGTCGAAGGTGCCCGCGCCGCCCGCCATGCCTACAGCGTGGACGTACTCGTACCCAACCGTCGCGAAACACTCGAGGCCTTCCCAGAGATTCCCTGCGATCGGGCAACCATTGATGACTACCTGCGCTTCATGCTGAAAGGAGCTTCGAAATGAAACGCGCCTTTATGTCCGAGCTCGCCATCGTTCGCACGCTCATCCCGAGCATCGCGGGCGTCGGCCTGTTTATATTCGTCGTGCTGACCCTCGCCAACACGTCGGGCGGTGACTCTGGCACAAGTGCCGGTGCCTGCGCGGTCAGCGCCATGTCGCCCATCATGGTCATGAGCTCGCTGGCCGGCTTCGACAATCAAAATGGCTGGGAGCGCTATCGGGCAACGCTGCCCTTCTCGCGCAAAGACATCATCTGCGCACGCTACCTGAGCGTTATTGTCTTCTCCGCCATCATGGCCTGCGCCGCCGTGCTTTTGAACATCATCGCCCTTCCGTTCTTCAACAGCGCGGGCGTGACCTCGACAGGACAGACCGTCTTTGAGATCGCAATCGCCCCCGCCGCATCGATGCTCATCTCCCTCATGATGGTGTTTTTGGCACAGCCGCTGTTCTTTCGCTTTGGACACATGGAGGCGCTGCGCCTATCCGTTGGCTTGTTTGCCCTGCTCTGGTGCCTTGCCATTGCCACGTTGAGCTCCTCCAACCCCATCAGCAACTGGCTCATGTCGATTGCCGGGGCGAATCCCGATCCCACCGTCCTTGGCTGTCTGTGTGCAGGAACTGCAGTACTGGCGCTCGCACTATGTGTAATCAGCTGCGCTGTCAGCACCAAGGTTTATCGAGCACGCGATCTGTAATCGACGGCTAAAAAAGCTTAGGTGGTACCCCGCTTATTTTTTCAATGTAACGAGGCGACATAGCGTCACCACCGCCCTTCACAGCAGGCCGTCTAGTTCTTGGCAACCAAAAAGACACCGTCAGCATATCGAAGGTGAATACTTTTCCGAGAAGTGAACGAGTAAAAACAGTGCCCTGTAGCATCGACATTTTTAAGGACTCAATTCCTGCGGTTTTTGTCTAAGAATCCTGCAGTTTTGTTCGAAAAAAGTGTGCATGTTCCAGGGGTCCAGATTTACTCGTTCACTTCGCGGAAAACCATTCACCTTCGATTCGAGCCTTAACCAAATGCCCTCTCGAACTATGGCCCCTGTCTCACCACAGCGATACCAAAGCTTCATGGCGGGACGGTATCATCGGACGAGCGCCGTAAATCTGGCGCGGTCGTTCTTTGGGGAGGCATTTCACCCGTGTCGTGGGTCGCAGCAGCATTTGTGTCGGCTTTCTTTGCCGGCGTCACATCTGTCCTGGCCAAATGCGGCATCAAGCAGACCGACTCCGATGTCGCGACGGCCATTCGCACCTGCGTGGTGCTCGTTTTCGCCTGGGCAATGGCGGGCATTTCTGGATCCATTGGAACCATCGGCAGCATCGAACCCAGATCTTGGCTCTTTCTCGTCCTCTCGGGACTCGCTACCGGTGCTTCGTGGATCTGTTACTTTAAGGCGTTGGGCATCGGAGACGTCAATAAGGTCGTACCGGTCGACAAGATGAGCACCGTACTCGCTGCACTGATTGCCATCGTGCTTTTTGGCGAGACGAGCAACCTTGCGGTTAAGCTCGTGGGAACCGCTGTCATCACCCTCGGCACGTTTTTAATGATCGAAAAGAAGCAGTCTGCCGGACCCGAGCGGCAGCAAGACCGGACCTGGCTCGCTTACGCCCTCGGCGCCGCCGTGTTCGCGGCGCTCACGTCCATCCTTGCCAAGGTTGGCATCGAAGGCGTCGAGTCCAACCTGGCCACGGCAATCCGTACCTGTGTGGTGCTGGTTATGGCATGGGCGATCGTGGCAGCTAAAGGCAAGATGGGCCAAGCCGTGCACGTAGACCGCTACGAACTCGTATTTCTCGCGGCATCGGGCATTGCGACTGGCGCATCGTGGCTGCTGTGCTACTACGCCATCGCCACAGGCCAGGTGAGCGTCGTGGTGCAGATCGACAAACTATCGATTGTCGTATCAGTACTATTTGCGCGCCTGACATTCAACGAAAAACTCTCACGACGCAGCGTCATCGGTCTCGCCCTCATCGTACTGGGCACCGCCGCGCTCGCAGTTTGGAAGTAGCGCCGATACCGAACGAAATCCAGTCCACCCGCAAATCCGTGACACAGCGCCCGCACCGGACTTGAGATGTTTGTACTGACCGCGCGCTGCCGTGCTACTTGCGCAGCGGCTTGGGCAGTGGAATGCCGGCGGCGATGACGGCCGCGATGATCATGCAGACGATACCCTTGAGTGGGAAGCACATGAGCAGCAGGCCCACGACCATGACCGGCTGACGCATGACCGCACCCATCGTCGATGCCGTGCAGACGGCGACGCAAAAGACCGGATCGGCGCCGGTGAGAATGGCCAGGCCATAGCCCAGGCTTACGCCCGAGAAGATAACCGGGAAGAAGTGACCGCCGCGCCAGCCCAGGTTGATGAGGGCGGGCGTCAGCATGGCCTTAACAAGACCGGTCGCGATAAGCACGCCAGCGGGAATGGTCAGGTAGGTTTCCATGAGCACGTCGGCCTGAGTCTCGCCGGCAAACATGGTGTAGGGCAGGACCGTGCCGCAGATGGCGAGCGCCAGACCGGCTAGCATGGCCTTGACGACAGGACGCTCCCCTATTGCATGGGCAAGCGCTTCGCTCGCGTGCTCAGAGACAAAGTACAGCCAGCCGCAGATTGTTCCGATCAACGACAGAGGGACGAGCCAGGTAAGCTCCAAGTTGCCCACCACGGCAGCCTCGAACCTGGGCATGCCCATGCCGCCGCCCATGAGCTGGCCGAGCAGCAGGTAGGTGCCCAGGCCGCCGGCAATCGCGATGCCGTAGACCACCGTCTTTTGCGCCTTGGGCAGCTTGATGGTGATCTCGCCGGACGCAGAGCCCTCGTCGCCGTCGGCGCTACCGGCAAGTGGTGCCACAAAGCCAAAGACGGGCGCGGTAAAGAGCGCCGTCAGGGCAGCCTGGGTACCCAGCAGCGTGAGCTCCCTAAACTCGGCGCCAAAGCGACGCATACGATCGCCAACCCAGCTGCACAGACCCGCGATAACGCCGGTCAGGCCGGCCTCCGGTCCAATACTTCCGCCAAACAGCAGCGGCAGCAACGCCGCGAGCGAAAGCTTGCCCAGGTTGTCGTACGGGTAGCGCCCGTCTTGCTTAACCTTAGCCATCACCTGGTTGAGGTCATCGGTCTTGGTGCCTGTCATCTTCTCGTACAGACCAATTAACAGACCGCCCAGCAAGCAGACAAAAAACGGGTACGGCAAAAAGCCAAACGGGCCGCCGGCAAGCTCGGGCGAAGCGACGCCCAGCGCGTGCGGAATCTCGGTCCACAGATAGTCGATACCGTGCTCCATCGCAAAAAAGAACAGCCAGACCGCGGCACCTGCGAACGCACCGGTCACGGCAACGCTAACTAAAAACAGCGCGCGGTTTGTGGGTTTGGCAAGGTTATCCATCGGGTCCTCCCGCGGTCAAAGTCGACATAGTTATGTTTTATTGTAGAGCGAGCGTTGCCCGAACGAGCTAACCGTCTGCGCCGCAAACGGCACCATTGGGAGCCATAGTGGGACAGGCTCAAGACTTATCCGTTGATAATCGAGGCAATCTCGCGCAAATCGTCGGCAAAGTAAATGCCTTGCTGGCGCTGCGGGCTCGAAAGCCCTTTATCAATCATGTGCCCGAGCAGCGCCTTGAGGTCGTTGTAGTAACCGTCCAGGTTATACAGGATGCACGGAGCACTCAGGTGCCCCAACGACACCGCGGACATGACCTCGGCAATCTCCTCGAGCGTGCCCGTCCCGCCGGGAAAGGCGATGAACGCATCGCCGAGCTCGATCATCTTGGCTTTGCGCTCGGCCATATCACTCGTCACGATGAGGTCGTCGATACCGTCATGTTGAAACTCGGCCTCGATAAAAAAGCTCGGCTCCACACCCGTCACGTGTCCGCCAGCATCGAGCACGCTATCGGCGAGCGCACCCATCAGGCCCGATTTGGACCCGCCGTATACCAGCGCGTGTCCGTTGGCGCCAATCCAGTTGCCCAGCCCCTGCACCGCGGGCAGAAATGCTGGGTCGTTACCGACACTGGCGCCCAGATACACGGTGATATTCATATTCAGTCCCCTTCATCGTGACGCACGGCGCCCGCTCTAGCGCTGGCGTCGACGATACTCGCGCACGCGACGCGAAAGATCGGCAAGCTCGTCACGATCGAGCTCTTCCAAATGCTCCAGATCATCCATAAAGCGCGCCATGGTGTCCTTTTGACGCATCTTGATAAGCGTATTGCAGTAGTTCACCGCCACGCCCGTGAGCATGGCGATGTAGAAGATGCTGATGACGCTCAAGACGACGGTAATGGCGCGGGCAACCGGCGTTTCGGCCGGAATGTCACCAAAGCCGATGGTCGAGACCGTCTCAAAGCTAAACCACAGGCCATCGCCAAACGTGAGGGTCGTGGGCTCGGACAGCCAGACGGCCGTCGAGCACAGCAGATAGAAGACGAGGAACAGCTCCGTAATGCGCACAAAGCCCGCCTGGCGCAACACGTCGGCAAGCGTCCTGAGCTTTTTCATCGCGACCCCTTCCACGGACAACCAATCACGTTCGCTCGGTATTGTCCCACGCCTCCCCAGCAAACGGAACTAGTCATTGGGGACGTTCTTAAATGACTAGTCAAACAAGAACGTCCCCGATGACTGCCGGGCGGGACCGTTTAGCGGTGCAGCTGCCGGCTGGGCAGGCTGAGCTGGTATCCTTATGCGGTAATGTCTCGATTCGTTAGGATTGCATGTGAGAGCTGCCACTGTCCTTCGTTCAGTTATATATCGCACCCTGGCCGTCGCGCTTGCCGCGCTTGTCGTGCTGAGTTCTATCGCGCCTGTCCAGGCTTTTGCCGATGACTCTAGTCAGCCAGTCAAGACAGTCCGCGTTGGTTGGCTCGTCAACAGCGAAGGCTTCCAGAACGGCACCCCCGGGGAGCGTCTTTCGGGATGGGGCTACGAGTACCTCCAGACCCTGTCGTACTACACGCCCGGCTGGCGGTACGAATACGTCTCCGGCACCTTCACCGAGCTTATGGACATGCTCGAGGCAGGCGAGATCGACCTCATGCCCAACATCTCCTACTCCGAGGAACGCGCCCAAAAGCTGCTCTTTTCCTCGAACCCCGAGGGCACCGAGCGCTACTACATCTACGCCAAGCCCGATCGCGACGATCTGGCCAAGGGCGACCCCCAAGCGCTCCAAGGCCTTACCATCGGCTACAACCCCGACGTTATGCAAACCTTCGTTGGCCAGCAGTGGCTCGCCAACGAAGGCATTACCTGCACCTATAAAGAAATCGACACTGGCGGCGCCCTCTTTGGTGCGCTCACAAACGGCGAGGTCGACGCCATCATCATGAACGACACGCTCTCGTCGCCCGATGCGTCACCCATGTTCTACGTTGGTTCGAGCGACTACTACTTTGCCGTCCCCAAAAGCCGCCCCGACCTAAGGGACGACATCAATGCCGCCATGTCGGCAATCGCCCGCGTCAACCCACGCTATATCGACGAAGTCAAATCTAACTACTCGGCCCAAAACAGCGGTTCATCATCGCTCAACGGCCCCGAACGTTCCTGGCTCGAAGCAAATGACAACACCATCACGCTCGGCTACATTACGGGCAAACTCCCCTACTGCAACGAAGACGAAGACGGCAAAATGGAAGGTTCGCTCGCATCG
>OLQO01000180.1_pt1 | contig 64725 bp, 62 predicted proteins | sample 1672281 | NCBI WGS metagenome assembly OLQO01 (sample SAMEA3136667, study PRJEB25190) | human gut metagenome | biome: human gut; feature: human-associated habitat; material: faeces | place: Austria | collected 2013
AAATGAAAGGAATTAACTATTTATGAAAAAGGAAAAGATAAAAAATATACTAACTGTCGGAGTAACTTTTGTGTTATTAATTACAGTGATAGGTATCAGTTATGCAGCATTTAACTATGTAGGAACAGGTCAAAAGTTAAATACCATTACAACAGGAGCAATATCTATGAATTATATTGAAAGTAGTAATGTTATTTCTATGAGTAATGCTCTACCAACTACTGATGACACAGGAAAGAAAAGATTAAATACAGGAGAATACTTTGATTTCACAGTTAAATCATCAATCAAAGGTAATACTGATATCAACTATGAGATAGCAGCAAAAGAAGAAAGTGATAATACATTTTCTGGTAAGAATATAAAGTTTTATCTAACAAAAGTTAATTCTGATGGAACAGAGGAAGAAGTAATGCCACCAAAGACTTATTCAGAAGATACAACCAGTAATGTTTATACGGGTAGACCAGCCGATATGATGAGTTTATTTGTAGGTAACTTAGCTAATCAAGGAGATACAGAAATAAAGTATCGATTAAGATTATGGGTAGATGAGAACTATAATCCTCAAAATGATAATGGAGGACTAATCTATAAAGTAAAAGTAAATGTTTATGGGCAAACAAGTGATACGGTAGCAAAAGTAGAAGATACTTATTGTAAAGATAATGGTTTCAATACTTTATCAGATTGTATGTTAGTAATGAATAATCATGAATCAACAGTAGATATAGCTAAAACAAATATTAAAGCCAAAGGAACACCAGACTTCTCTAAGACAGCAACAACAGATGAAGGCCTTTTCATGTCAGAAGATGATGAAGGGGAAAGTTATTACTATAGAGGAGCAGTAAGAAATAACTATGTTTCATTTGCAGGTTTTACTTGGAGAATCATACGTCGTAATGGAGATGGGTCTATTAGAATGATTTATTCAGGTAAAAGTACATCTGATACAGGAGAAACAACTACTATAAGTAATTCTAAATTTAATGAAAAATACTGGGACCCAACCTATGTAGGTTATAAGTACAATGAGAAATTCTCACTTCATGAAAATAATGAAAAAACAGAATATACTGACTTTACACCAACAAAAAAGTATAACTTTGGAACAGGATATACTTTTGATGAATCAACTAAAAGATTCACTTTAACAGGTACTATTAAACAATTAACTTGGAAAGATAATAGTGATGAGATAGTAGCAGGAAAATTATATAGTTGTTTAAATAATGAATGCAATGTAGTTTACAAAGTAACAAGATATCAAGATGATACCACAATGACAGTACAACCTATCTCTTATAGTAGTGATAGTTATAAAGATGCCATAACAAATACAATAAATTCTACCATGAAAAATACCTTAGATATTTGGTATAATAATAATCTAACAAGTTATGCATCATATCTAGCAGATGAAACTTTTTGTAATGATAGAAGCGTTGCAAGTGGTTCAGGTTATAAGCTAGATTCATATACATTCTATGGAGCATATAATAGAAATTTTGACAGAAGAACACCAATCTTAAAATGTGCTCAAGATAATGATAAATTTAAAGTATCAAATGTAAATGCTAAACTAGACTATCCAATTGCACTCATAACAGCAGATGAAGCAGCAATGGCAGGAGGAGTATACAATACACCAAATAGTAATTATTATTTATATAATGGACAATATTTTTGGACACTGTCTCCATCTTACTTTTTGTCTAGCTACTCTAATGCACACATTTGGCGCGTGCTTCCTTCAGGCACTCTAGATCCTTGGAACCATGCCTCGGTTTCTATCGGGATCCGTCCAGTTATCAACCTAAAAGCTGATACATTGATAACAAAGGGAGATGGAACTTCGTTGAATCCGTTCAAATTATCAGGAAATTAATATTATCAATTTACAAAAAATTGCAAAAAATAATTGACAAGAAATAAAATACCATTGTAAAATTTATTAGAAAACGTTGATGAAGAGAAGTAGAAATACTTTACTTATAAGAGAAACTGTGGTTGGTGAAAACAGTTAAGTTAAGGTATTTACGAATAACACTTCGGAGTGCTTAAAGAACAAAGTAGACTAAGCCGGGTAGTTCCCGTTAACAAGATAAGCGATTATCTAACCGATAATAAATTGGGTGGTACCGCGGGTAAAAGACTCGTCCCTTTACTGGGATTTAGAGTCTTTTTCGTTTTCAATAAAAGAAAGGACTGATAAATGTGATAACTAAAGAAATGTTAAAAGATTATGCTAGAAAGCTAATGTTTGATATGGAAGATAAAGAATATGATACATTACAAGATGAGTTTGAAATTATTCTTAAACAAATGGAATTAATTGAAAATATTAAAGATATAAAAAAGACAGAACCATTGTTTTATCCTTATGTTTCTTATGAAGCAAAACTTAGATGTGATGAAGTAAATGAAATGGAAATGCTTTCTGTTAGTGAAGTGTTAGCTAATACAGAACATCAAGTAAGAGATCAAGTAAAAGTACCAAGGGTGGTGGATAGTGATGAATTATAGAAAAAGTTTAATTAGTGATTTAAGATATGAACTTGATAATGAGAGTGTTACTAGTGAGGAACTATTTAATGAAGCAGTTGTACTTGCTAATAAATATCAAACAACTTACAATTCTTTTGTAACTATCTGTGATAAATTTAAAATAAAGAAAAGAACTACTCCCTTAGCAGGAATACCTTATGCTTTGAAAGATAATATTTCTACTAGTAATATTTTAACAACAGCATCTAGTAACATTTTAAAAAACTATGTACCAGTCTATGATGCTACTGTTTATAAAAAACTAAAAAATGCTGGAGCAGTTTTAGTTGGTAAAACAGTCCTTGATGAACTTGCTATGGGAGGAACAGGTACGACAGGACATACGGGAATAGTTAGAAATCCTTATGACGTAACAAGAGAAATTGGTGGTTCTAGTGCTGGAAGTGCTGCTGCTGTTTCTTTAGGAATAGTACCTTTTGCACTTGGAAGCGATACAGGAGACTCAATTAGAAAACCAGCTGCTTTCGGTGGGGTTGTTGGTTATAAACCAACTTATGGCTTAGTATCACGTTATGGCTTATTTGCTTTTGCATCAAGTCTTGACCATGTTGGTTGTTTTGCAAGGAGTGTTAAAGATGTAGCTTTAGTTACTAATACTATTAAAGGTTATGATATCCATGATATGACTACTTATCAAGATGATAGTGATTTACTAGAGGGTATTGATGAACCATTAGCAGGTAAAAGACTATTCTATATTAAAGAAATAGTAGATAGAAATTTATATAATATAGATGATGAAGAACTAATGGAAGTATTAGATAATTTTTATTCCTTATTAGAAAGACTAAAAACAAGAGGAGTAGAAGTTATTGAAGTATCAATAGATAAAGCTTTATTAGAAGCAATATATCCTACTTATATGACTATCTCTTGTGCCGAAGCGACTAGTAATAACTCAAATCTAACAGGTATAGCTTTTGGAAATAGAGTTAATAAAGATGATGTTAATTCCTTAATAATCGCTACTAGAACAGAAGGTTTCTCAGAACTTATTAAAAGACGTTTTGTTCTTGGTAGTTATATATTACAAAAAGAAAATCAAGAGAAACTTTATCTAAATGCTTGTCGAGTTAGAAGATTATTAGTAGATAAATTAACAACCCTTTTTAAAGAATACGATGGTCTTATTTTACCTTGTAGTGGAGGAGCAGCTCCCAAGTTTGATGATGCTACTGATAAGTTAAGTGATAAATATCTATTATTAGAAAATCACATGGCTTTAGGAAACTTTGGTGGTTTTCCATCAATTACTATACCTTCTGGTTTTGTTAGTGAATGTCCGATTGGTATAAATATTACTAGTGGTATAAAAGAAGATAAAAAAGTACTAAATATTGCTAATGAAATAGAAAAATTAACAGGACTTAAAGGTCAAATAGGAGGTGAAGAATAATGTATGACGTTGTTATTGGACTAGAAGTACATTGCGAGTTAAAAACAAACTCTAAAAACTTTTCTAGTAGTGAAAATACCTATACTAAGATTCCGAATATTCATGTTTCACCCGTTGATTTAGGTCTTCCAGGAATCTTACCAGTTGTTAATGAAAAAGCTTGTTATAATGCTCTACGAACTGCTATGGCTCTTCACTGTGAAAATCCAGATGTTATAATGTTTGACCGCAAAAACTATTTTTATCCTGACCTTCCTAAGGGGTATCAATTAACACAAGTAACTAAACCAATGGGAAGAAATGGTTATCTTGATATTATGGTAGAGGGAAATATTAAAAGAGTATTAATTCATCAGTTACATCTAGAAGAAGATACCGCTAGTTTAGAACATGATAAAAACTATTCCTTAATAGATTATAACCGTAGTGGCGTTCCTTTAATTGAAATAGTAACAGAACCTTGTCTTACTAGTAGTTTAGAAGCAGTAACCTTTCTAGAAGACTTAAGAGATATCTTCTTATATCTAGGTGTTAGTGAAGCTAAGACAGATAAAGGGCAAATGCGTTGTGATGTAAACATTTCCTTAAAAGAAAAAGGTAGTGACAAATTAGGTACTAAAGTAGAAATGAAAAATATTAACTCCTTTAGTAGTGTTAAACAAGCGATTGAATATGAAATAAAAAGACAAAGCGAAGCTTTAACTCATGGTGAAACAATAATTCAAGAAACAAGACGAATAGATGAGCTTGGAAAAACACATTCTATGCGGGAAAAAGTAGATGCTGTTGATTATAAATACTTTGTTGATGCTAATTTACCACCTGTTAAAATAACTGATGCTAAGAAACAAGAATTAAAAGAATCACTTCCTGTTTTAAAACTAGATAGAATAATCTCTTATCAAAAAGATTTAGGATTAACTTACTATGATGCTAATGTTATTGCTAAAGACCGTAAGGTAGCTGATTACTTTGAAGAAGTAGTTAAGAATGTAAAAGATATTTCATTAGCAGTTAACTTTGTAACAACTAGTGTTTTATCAACTTTAAATAAATTAGAAATAACTTTAGATGAGTTTTATATAACACCAGAAATGTTAAGTGATTTAATAAATTTAGTAAGTACTGATAAATTATCATTGGATCATGCTAAGAAAATACTTTATCAAGCAATAGATGAAAAAATAGAACCAGTTAAATTAATTGAGAAAGAGAACTTATCACAAATAAATAATAAAGAAGAATTAGTTAAATATATAAAAGATGAATTTACTAAATATAATTTACAAGTTGAACAATATATTAAAGAAGATAATATGTCAGTAATTAATTTCTTTATGGGTAAAGTAATGGTAGCGACTAAACGCCAAGCTAATCCTAATATGACAAGAGAATTAATTAAAGAAGAATTAGAAAGGATGAAGAAAAATGATGAAAAATAAATATCGTGATTGTTATGCTGGTAGTTTAAGAGAAAAAGATATAGATAAAGAAGTAGTAGTAGTAGCAGGGTTCATTGAAAATATAAGAGATCATGGTGGAGTAATCTTTGTTGATTTAAGAGATTTTTATGGAACTCTACAATTAGTTAGTAATGATGATAAGATGTTTGACGATCTAACAAGAGAATCAGCTGTTACCGTTAAAGGAAAAATTCGTAAAAGAGATGAAGATGATTACAATGATAGAATTGAAACAGGTACTATTGAGTTGTTAGTTAGTTCAATAGAAATACTTGGTAAGAGTAAGAATGTTTTACCTTTTGAAGTGATGACTAGTAAAGAAGTAGCAGAAGATGTGAGACTTAAGTATCGTTATTTAGATTTAAGAAATCCAAAGGTTAAATCATCAATTCTTTTTCGTAATAAAGTAATCCACTTTTTAAGAAATTTAATGGAAGAAGATGACTTTGTTGAATTACAAACGCCTATTTTAACTTCATCTTCACCTGAAGGAGCAAGAGACTTTCTAGTACCTAGTAGAAAATATAAAGGAAAGTTTTATGCCTTACCACAAGCTCCACAACAGTTTAAACAATTACTAATGTGTGCTGGGTTTGATAAGTATTACCAAATAGCTCCTTGTTTTCGTGATGAAGATGCTAGAAGTGACCGTGTTTATGGTGAATTTTATCAATTAGACTTTGAAATGGCTTTTGCAACAGAAGAAGATGTCTTACAAATGGGAGAGAAAATCTTCTATGAAACATTTAAGAAGTTTTCTAAAGATAAAGAAATATCAGAACCACCATTTATTAGATTAACTTATAAAGAGGCTATGGAAAAGTATGGTTCTGATAAACCAGATTTAAGAAATCCTTTAGTAATAATTGATTTAACAGAAGAGTTTGAAGAAACTGAGTTTCGTCCTTTTAGAGGAGTACCAGTTAAAGGAATAAAAGTTGAGAATTTAGCTAGTAAGAGTAATTCTTGGTTTAATGAAGTAGTTGATTATGCTAAAAGTATTGGAATGCCTGGAATTGGTTATTTAAAGGTAAATGAAGATTTATCTTTTGCAGGTCCGATTGATAAGTTTTTAACAGAAGATGAACGAGAAGCTTTAATAGATAAAGCAGAACTTAAAAAAGATGATGTTTTATTCTTTATAGCAGATAGAAAAAAATCACTAGAATTAGCAGGTTCTATTAGAATGGAACTTGGTAGAAAGTTAAATCTTATGGATCCTAACAAATATGTTTTTGCTATTATTCATGACTTTCCTATGTTTGAGTGGGATGAAGAAAATGAATGTTATACCTTCATGCACAACCCATTTAGTATGCCTAAAGGGGTAATGGAAGCATTTGACCAAAAGATAGAAGATATATTAGCTTATCAATTTGATTTTGTTTGTAATGGCGTTGAGTTATCTAGTGGTGCGGTTAGAAATCATGATTTAGAAATTATGAAAAAAGTATTTGCTATTGCAGGTTATGAGGAAGAAGAAATAGAAAGAAGATTTAAAGCTTTATATGAAGCTTTTCAATATGGTGCTCCACCTCATGCTGGTATGGCTCCTGGACTTGACCGTATACTAATGATGCTTTTAGATGAAGACTCAATTAGAGAAACTATCGCTTTTCCAATGAGTGCCTCAGGAAGTGATATTTTAATGAATGCCCCAAGTACTGTAACGGAAGAACAATTAAGAGAAACTCATATTAAAGTAAGAGATTAATTATGGTGACTTTTGTCACCTGTTTTTGACTAATTTTATAACTTAGAGTGTAAAAACCACTACCTTTAGGTGATGGGTAGTTCACTGCTATATAAGCAAAAATATGTATAATAACATTAAGTAAAAGCGAAAAAATTTATGAATAGTACTTAGAAGAAACTAATCATAGTTTCTTAGATAATTATAAAAATAATTCTTCGTATATATTGAAATAATATTGGAATATTTATATAATAAAAAAACATAAATGTGAAGTGGAGAAAAAGACTATGGAAGAAATGGAAAAAGAAGTTATTGAAACAATAAAAGAATTGAAAAGGCGTGGCTATTCTGATGATATGTTAATTGAAAAATTTGAATCTAAAATATTGAAATTAGGAAATGAAGAACTATCATCATTTATTGCTGAAAACGTTAGAGGTGCAAATATCAAATCTCATGAAAAGGTAATAATAGATAGTAAGGATTTGAGGCGTAATTATTTTTTTGCTAAAAATATTGAAGGAGTAGATGTTAAAGCTCATGGACAAGTAATAATTGATAGTAAAGATGTAAGTTATAATTTTCTTTTTGCTGAAAATATTGAAGGAGCAGATATAAAAGCACATGGACAAGTAATAATTGATAGTAAAGATTTAGATTACAATTATAGGTTTGCTAAAAATATTAAAGGTGCTGATGTTAAAGCTCATGGACAAGTAATGATTGATAGTAAAGATTTAGATTACAATTATAGGTTTGCTAAAAATATTAAAGGAGCAGATGTTAAAGCTCATGGTCAAGTAATAATTGATAGTAAAGATTTAGAACGCAATTATGAATTTGCTAAAAATATTAAAGGAGCAGATGTTAAAGCTCATGGGCAGGCAATAATAGATAGTAAAGACTTAAAATATAATTATAAGTTTGCCGAAAATATTGAAGGAGCAGATATAAAGGCTCATGCGCAGGTAATAATAGATAGCAAAGACTTAAAATATAATTATATGTTTGCTGATAATATTGAAGGAGCAGATATAAAAGCTCATGAAAAAGTAATAATTGATAGTAAAGATTTAGATTATAATTATAGGTTTGCTGAAAACATTGAAGGGGCAGATATAAAGGCTCATGCGCAAATAATACTTGATAGTAAAGATGTACAATATAATTCTTATTTCGTTAAATATGTTGAAGGAGCAGATATCGCTGCTCATAATGCTGCCATTCATGAAGGTGAAATTATAACAAAGGAAAAGTCATTGAATGATTGCTTAGACTTAATGTTAAAAAATAAAGTAAAAGTAAAAAAATAATATTAACTAAATTTATGATGGGTTGATAAATAAGAAAAACAAGGGATAATTACTACTTGATTTTTCTTTGTGTAAAAATTCATTCGAAAAAAAGTTTGACAAAAAGAGCATTATATAGTATAATATTAGCAACTTCAGAGATAGGGGTTAATAAAAAGGGGGTAACGGCTATGGAGAAGTCATATATATTTGAATATTTGGATGAAAATAACTTCAAGAAAAGAGAACGTTCAGTTAGAAAATATAATATGCTAGCTTATAAAAAATTAACATTTGAATATTATCCAACTATTCGTGCTGGTAAGTTCTTAGGTAAGTTAGTAGGAGAAGATAAGAACAATAACACTGAAAGTTATGAATTAAAATTACCTACTGATGAGTCCTTTGCTAAAGTACATGGCGAAATTATTGTTCACTATACAGTATATCTTGATAAAAAAGTTGTATTATTAACAAATATAACGCCAGAAGGAATTTTAGATGAGGGACATAGAGCAGAACTTTCAACATATAAAGGTGTAATGATATCAAAAACAGATCCAGAAAGAGATATGTTTAAGATTAATTTACTTAATATGATGAATAAAAGATAATTTCAAATAGGGGGAAATGAAAATGGAAAATTTAGATGTTAGAAGAAATAATTATATGAAAGTTGGAAAATATGCTATTTATAAGGCTGGAATAATGCCAGTAAATAATGTTAGGATGATCGATACTACTAGAGATTTTGGATGTATGAATACTGCAGAAAAGTTTTATGATGAAGGACTTTCTAAAGAAGAAAGAAAAGCATTATTTTTAGAGCACCGTAGATTGGTAAGTTTATTTCAAAATAATGGTTTTGATCCTTATAAATTTTATATGCCATCACAAAAAAAAGATGGTTCATCTACAGTTTTAACCCAAGAAATGGTTGATGCTTATCAAGATGGTTGGGATTTAGACATTGAATCTGATATTTTAATCGTAACTGACAAAACGCCAGGTGTTGTAGCAGGATATCCTGTTGCAGACTGTCCTGTATTAGTAGCAAGTGATCTAAAAAATGGTGTAACTGCAACTGCTCATTGTGGTGCTGAAATGATTGATAATTATTTACCACAGATGACTATAGAAGCTCTTCAAAGTAAATATGATAGTAAATTAGATGATATTTATATCTACATAGGTAGCCATGCTGGTAAAAACTGGACTTATGATTCTATGCCAAAGTGGGCTAAAGAAAATTTTTGGGAAGAAATTGGGGCTATTCATCAAACTCAAGATGGAAACTACAAAATTGATTTAAGAAAAGCCTTATTGTATCAATTAAATCCTGAAAAGTTCGAGACATACATTGTAAATGATGATGATACAATAACAAATAATAATTATTTTTCAAATAGTGCAGCTAGAAATAATAAAGAAAAAGCTGGTAGACAATTTACTGGCGCCTATTATAAGAAAAGATAGTTTTTAAAGATAATTAGGGGGGGTTCAAATGCTTAGAACAGAGAAAGTAATTGAAATAAAAGATTTAAAAATATATAATCCTAAAGTAAATGAAAATATAAAACTTACAACTTTAGGTGATTTGCATATAAGTCCTTTGGTCAGTGAACGAAAATTAGAACCAATAGTTAATCAAATAGAAAAAGAAGAAGCAGATTATAATATTTTCTTGGGAGATTTAATTGATAGTCCAGAAGATTTAGACAATGCTAATAGTCGAAGTTTGTTAACTAATACTATTAAAAGATCGGCTGCAGTAGCTCCAACTATAGTTATACTTGGAAGTCATGATTTTGTTCTTGAAAGTAAAAGCGGTAATGTTGTTGTTGCTAATGGAGAATTTTGGCAAAAATTAAATGATATAGAAAATGTACACATCTTATTAGATAGAACGTATCAGGATGAAAAAATGTTTTTTATGGGATATGTTCAAACCCTTAAATATTATTATAATAATATTGAGAAAAATCATATTGAAGATTTAGAAGCTTTTTATGAAGATATGGTTACAAAAGAAAAATTATATAAGAATCTTCCTGAAGACATTCCAACAGTTGGTTTAATTCATTCACCAGAATTTGCTAAAGATGAAAAAAATGTTGAATTGATGAAAGAATATGACTTATTAATTGGAGGACACGATCATGATGGTTGTGTACCATTTGGCCTTTTTAACACTAGAATGGGATTAATTAGTCCGAAGAAAGAGTTGTTTCCAAAAGATGTGCGTGGAGTTAGAACTCTTAGCAGTGGGACTAACTTATTAATTAGTGGGGGTGTAGTAAAAATGGGTAATAGTTGTCCTAAAATTATGCAACCATTAAACTATTTATGTCCTATGCAAATGGAAACAGTAGAACTTACTAACGATGAAACTTATAAAGATAATATTGATATAAACAAAAGATTAGTACGTGCTAGATAAAAAAATAAAGACGATCAGAAAATGACCGTCTTTAATATTCTTTCAGTATTCTTGAAATTGTATTTAGCAATTTCTTTTAATTTATCTTCTCCATATTTTGCTACTACTTCTTCACCTATCTTATCAACTTCTCTTCCTGCTCCCTTAGGTAAAGGAAGGTGAACACTATCTGCTAATTTATCAAATTCCTTTAAAAATATATACCTACTAATAATTGAAGCGGCAGCAACAGCTAAGTTTTTATCTTCAGCTTTAGTCATAAAAGTAATTCCACGTTGAATTTCTTTAGCATCACTAATATATTCATAATATCTTTTTTCTCTTGCAAATTCATCAACAATAATATAATCAACTTTAGGATTAACTTCATGCATTAGTTGATATAAAACTTTATTGTGCATTATAGCTTTAATCTTATTCATATTAAATTCTTTGGTATAGTTTTTATTATAATCAATATTATTTAAAATGATACTGCGATAAGTTAGCTTTTTTGCAAGAGTAGGGGCATTTTTTAAAATAAATTCATCTGTTAGTTTTTTACTATCTCTTATACCTAGGTCTTCAAGAAACTTAACATCTTCTAATCTTACATAAGTAGCTGTTACCACTATAGGTCCAAAGTAATCTCCTGTTCCTACTTCATCGCTACCTACAGATGAACAGTTATGGTACTTATTATCATCAGCTTTCTCTTTAGGAGTTGTTTCTATACCATCCATTTCTTTCCACATAGTAGCATCTACATCTGCACTTTTGCCTTGAAACATAACTTTACCTGATTCATACATTGTAATAGTTGTATCCATGTCAACGGCTTGAAAAACAACGTATGGTATTTTTTTATCTTTAACTTTATCCTTGTAGTACTCAATCATTTTTGCTTTAGTCTTGTCACTAACTTTGATTACTTCATTCACATTAATCACCTCTTTCAATTTAGTATAGCATATTTCTGAAAATATCGTTATAATAAAATTGGAAAGGATTGTTGTTATGAATAATATTAGTGTAGCGATTATTTTAATAATAGTAAGTTTTGGTATATTAGGACTTAAACGAGGTGCTTTAAAAGAAGCAGTAATTGTTTTGGGAAATATTTTAGTGCTTGCCCTAGCTTATTTCTTAAAAGATATGCTAGCAAGCTATATGATGAATGCCTTGCCTGCTTATAAGATTAATTCAGTCTTAGGTTCCCTTAATTCTTTAACCATCATTTTCTATAAATTAATTGCTTTTCTAGCACTCTTAATAGTATTTCATTTCCTATTAAGAATAATTATTAATTTATCTGGCTTATTAGGTAAAATAATGGATGCCACAGTAATTTTACTATTACCAAATAGAATAATTGGTTTTATTTTAGGAATAATTGAAGGCTATGTTTTGATGTTTATCATCTTGAATGTTTTAATGATACCGTTAAGTAGTAATAATACTTTTATGACATCAAAGGTAAGAAAATATATTGTAGAAGATACACCAGTTTTAAAAGATAGTTTTGGTGGTATTAATACTAGCTTAGAAGAAGTAATGAAACTAAATAAAAATGATAATGAAAATAGTTTAAATTTAAAAGTAATTGACATACTATTAAAGAATAAAATTGTTACTAAAGAAGAGGTAGAAGAGTTGATTACTAATGGTAAAATAATTAATGTAGATGGAATTGATACAGTAATTAATAAATATTAGAAAGGATTTGATAAAATGATATATTTAGAAGATGAAAGCAAATTTGCAGAACTTATTTCCAAAGGAGATGTTTTAGTTGACTTTTATGCTAGTTGGTGTGGGCCTTGCAAGATGGTAGGAGAAGTATTAGAGGAGTTAGATGAACATTTTCAAGATGTGAAAATTGTTAAAATAGATGTTGACGAATTAGAAAATATTGCGAAAAGTCATGGCGTAATGAGTATTCCTACTTTAGAAGTATATCGTGATGGAAAATTAATAAAAAAAGAAGTAGGTTATAGAGATTATGATACCATTGCTTCTTGGTTTATTAAATAATTATTTCTTTGTGATTAACTGTTTTACTTTATTAGTAATAGTTAAATCTTGAAGGGATTGTATCTCGTTAAGAAAAGTATCTTCAACTTCAACTTTATAGATACACTTTTCTTGATAACTCTTAGCTATAATATTCTTGTCTCTAAAAAGATAAGAGTATTTTTTTTCGTTGTTATAACTAAATTCACAAGTTATTAAATAACCATTTATTACTTCTTCAAGACTAGTTTTAGTAATAGCAGAAGTTAATCCTCCTGTATAGGCTTTTAAAAGACCACCTGTACCCAGTTTTATTCCTCCAAAATAACGAACAGAAATTACTAAAACATTAACAATATTAAGAGATGTTAGAGTAAAAAGCATCGGGCGACCAGCTGTGTTTTTGGGTTCCTTATCATCACTGTAACCACTAGTATTTAAAAGATTAAAAGCATAGCAGTAGTGGTTAGCACCTTTATAGTCTTCTCTTACTTTCTTAAGATAAAAATTAACTTCTTCAATACTATTAACCTTGTACAAAAGAGTGATAAACTTTGAGTGTTTTATCTCTTCTTGATAAATAACGTTTTCCTTAATTGTTTGCATCAAATCACCAGTTATATTTTATTAAATTTCTTTTTAAATGTAAAGATACGTGGTATACTAAGAAATAGAAATGAAGGTGATATAATGTTTCGTGAGAAAATTGATAAAAAAGAACTTAATAGGTTTATAAAGACTTCTAATAAAGTTTTGAAACTAATTTATATTTTAATTTTTGTTTTAGTAATTCTCTTAGTTACCTATGTCATTAAAGAGTGGAAAGTCTTAGATTTTATCTTTAATATACTAAAAGTAATTTCTCCAGTTTTTATTGGTCTTATTGTTGCTTGGCTTTTAGATCCATTGGTTACTAAAATGGAGAAAAAGATGAGTAGAGTAGTCGCGTGTATTTTAACTTATATCATCCTAATAGTTATGTGTGTTTTACTTTGTTACTTTGTAATACCATCATTTGCTACAGGGGTAACTGATCTTGTTAATGCTTTACCTAGTTTGGTCGATAAAGTTAAAACAACTGTGGATAATTTCTTTTCTATCAGTCATAACTCCTTAATTGCTGGTTATGAAGCTGATATCATTACAAAGATAGAAACAATTGGTAAAGATGCAACTGAAACCTTACCAACTTTATTGATTAAAACTATTAGTAAGGTGATAAGTGGTGGAACAACTATTCTTTTAGGTTTTATGATTGGATTTTATGTCTTATTTGATTTTAAAAAGGTTGAAAAACATACTTTATCATTTATTCCTGACATTTATCACGATAATGCTAAAGACTTAATGCGCCGAATAAATGGTAAGTTAAGAAATTACGTTCAAGGAGTTTTAATTGTTATGTTCTTTGTCTTTTTAACACAAGCAATAGGTCTTACTTTAGCTGGTATAAAAGCTCCATTATTATTTGCACTGTTTTGTGCTGTTACAGATGTCATTCCTTATATTGGCCCATGGATTGGAGCAATACCTGCTGTCTTAGTAGGCTTTACGATGAATCCAAGAGTTGGAATTTTAACAATCATCTCTATAATGGTTTGTCAGACTTTAGAAAACAACTTTTACCAGCCGTTAATTATGGGAAAAACAATGAAATTACATCCTGTTACCATTATGCTCGGACTATTGATTTTTAACCACTTCTTTGGTATGATAGGAATGATAGTGGCAACGCCAGTTATTGCTATTTTAAAGATAATTTTGGAGTTTATTGATGAGAAAACAGGACTCGGAGAGAAGTTTCATTCTCTAAATAAAAAAGAAGTAATAGACTAAGTTGAGGTGGCACGATGAAGCTTTATTTGATATGTGGAAAAGCTAGAAGTGGTAAAGACTATTTTGGTAGTATATTAAAAAAGGAAGAAGAAAAAAACAATAAAAAAGTGTGTATTTTGAAACTAACCGCTCCTTTATATGGATGGTTAGAAGAATATTTTAATTATGATAGTAAGAAAGATGAAAAGCCAAGAGAATTGTTACAAACGATTGGTTTTGATTTGTTGCAAAATAAACTAAAAAAGAAAGACTTTCTTTTAGATTATTTAATCACTACTATTGAAGTACTTGATGATTATTATGATGTAGGAATTATTACTGATGGACGTTTAATTCATGAAATAGAAGTATTGAAAGCTAAATATCCTTTAATTAAGACTATTTTATTAACTAATAAAAAAGATAATTTATTGACTGAAAAAGAAAAGAATCATAAGACAGAAGTAGATTTAGATAATTATAAAGATTTTGATTATATTATTGAAAATAAAAGTATAAATACGCTTTTATTAAGGGCAGAAGAAATTGTAGGAGGAAGAAAATGAATAAAATAGTAGCAATTGTTGGAATGGCTGGAAGTGGGAAGAGTATAGCCTCTTCCTATTTTGAAGAGAATGGTTATAATTTGGTTTATTTTGGAGGAGTTATTTATGAAAAAATGAAAGAAGAAAATATTGAAATAACTCCTGAAAGTCAAAAAGAATATAGAGAAAGAATTAGAAAAGAATATGGTATGGGAGTAGTTGCTAAGCTATTACTTCCGAAGATTAAAAAACTTTATCAAAAAGGAAATGTCATTTTAGATGGCTTGTATTCTTGGGATGAATATAAGATATTAAAAGAAGAATTTAAAGATTTAGTAGTTATTGCTATTGTCTGTGATAAAAAATTAAGGTATGATAGAATATCAAAGCGAAAGGAACGCGCATTTAACGAAAAAGATATTGTTAATCGTGATGTGGCGGAAATAGAGAATTCTGCTAAAGGCGGCCCTATCGCTTATGCTGACTATTACATTTTAAATAATAGTGGTATTAAAAAATATTTAAAAGACTTAACAAAAATTAAAGATTTAATAGAAGGAGTAGATGAAAATGAGAAAAATGACTAGTAATGAGATTAGGTCATTATGGATAAAATATTTTGAAGAACATGGACATAAATATGTAGAAAGTGCTCCCTTGATTCCTCGTGATGATGATTCATTGTTATGGATAAATGCTGGAGTAACACCTTTAAAAAAGTATTTTGATGGAACAGTTATTCCTGAAAGTAGAAGAATTGTTAATATACAAAAATGTATTCGTACAAATGATATTGAAAATGTAGGAGTGACAAAACGTCATCATACTTTCTTTGAAATGATGGGTAACTTTTCAATTGGTGATTATTTTAAGAATGAAGCAATTACTTTTGCTTATGAATTGCTAACAAGTGAAGATTGGTTTGCTATTCCTAAAGATAAACTTTATATAACTGTTTATACTAATGATGCAGAAGCTTTAAATAAATGGGTAGAACTTGGAATGGACCCTTCCCATATGATTAAATTAGATGAAAATTTTTGGGAAATAGGTAGTGGACCTTGTGGACCAGATAGCGAGATATTCTATGATCGTGGTGAAAAGTATGATCCTAATCATGATGCTTTAGAAAAGTTCAAAAATGACGATGAACAGGAAAGATATGTTGAAATTTGGAATAATGTTTTTAGTCAGTTTCAATCAGAAGAAGGAAAACCACGTGAAAAATATAAAGAACTTCCTCATAAGAATATTGATACTGGGGCAGGACTTGAGAGATGGTGTACTATATTTCAGGATGTTGATTCTAGCTTTGAGACAGATTTGTTTACACCAATATTGTCAAAGATAGAAGAAATGTCAGGAATTCTTTATAATGGTCAAACAGCTTTTAAAGTAATTGCTGATCATATTAAAGCTATTACCTTCGCTCTATCAGATGGGGCTAGTTTTGGAAATACAGGGCGTGATTATGTATTAAGACGTCTTTTAAGAAGAAGTTCTCGATTTGGTAAACAACTAGGTTTCAATGAGCCATTTCTTTACAAACTAGTAGGTACTGTTTGTGAGACAATGGGTGACTTCTATAAAGAACTATACGAAAATCGTGGTGAAGTAGAAGCATTAATATTAGAAGAAGAAAAACTATTCTTAAAAACACTTGAACAAGGTATGGCAAAACTTGATGATATCTTAGAAACAATAACTGATGGAGTTATTTCTGGTTATGATGCTTTTAAATTATACGATACCTATGGATTCCCACTTGAATTAACTGAAGAGATTGCTACAGAAAAAGGTTATAAGGTTGATTCCGAAGGATTTGTTAATTATATGAATAAACAAAAAGAAGCTGCAAAGAAGAGTAATCGCAACAAAACATCAATGGCTAAACAAAAACAAGTTTTGATGGATTTTAAGAAACCTTCAACCTTTGTTTATGGTTTATACCGTTTGAAAAGTAGTATTTTAGCAATTATTAGTAAGGATTCACTTGAAAAGACGCTTGATCATGATGGCTATATTGTTTTAAAGAGAACTTGTTTTTATGCTGAAAGTGGTGGACAAGTAGCTGATACAGGTATGATTACAGGTAAAAACTTTACGGCTAGAGTCGTTGATGTTTTTAAAGGCCCTAATGGCCAACATATTCATAAAGTAAAATTATTGTCTGGTAAGATTACTACTGGTGACGAATGTGAAGTAATTATTGATAAAGAACGTCGTCATAATATTGAAGCTAATCATAGTAGTGTTCATATGTTACAATATGCTCTACAAACAGTGATAAGTCCTAAGATTATGCAAGCTGGTAGTTATGTAGATGATAGTAAACTTCGCTTTGACTTTACTTATACAGGTAAAATTTTTGATGAAGACTTATATAAAGTAGAAGATAAGGTTAACGAGATGATTAATCATGGAATAATCACTTCTACAGAAGTAATGCCCCTTGATAAGGCAAAAGAATTAGGAGCAATGGCTTTATTTGGAGAAAAGTATGGAGAAACTGTAAGAGTTGTTAAAATTGATAAATCTATTGAATTATGTGGTGGTACACATATTGCTAATACTAAAGATGTCAATGGATTTGCCATTTCTTCATTTGAATCCAAAGGAAGTAACACTTATCGTATTGAAGCTTGTACTAATAAAAAGATAGAAACAACTCTATTTGATATTATCAAACCATATAATGACGAGATGGTTAAATTATTAATGAAGTCTAAAGAGATACTTGAACAAGCAAGAAAACTAGGAATCAATCTTACTTTTGATGTTACTATTGATAATAGTGCCCCAAAGAGTTATCGTGATATAGTGTTTAATCGTAATGAGCTTTCTTATGTTCAAGGAGAAGTTAAAGTTTTAGAAAGAAAGTTTCAAGAAGAAAAAGAAAAACAAAGTCTAAATAGACTAGATGAATATTTAACTAATCTACAAGATATAAATGGTAAAAAGTTCTTATATTTAACTTTTGAGCATGAAGAGATGGATATTTTAAAAGCGGTAATGGATGCTTTAGCTAATAGACTTGATAATTCTTTAGTATTTATCGTTAACCTTAAAGAGGATCATAATGTTAATTTTTTATGTCGTAACAAAATAGCTAGTTTAAGTGCTGGATATTTAATTAAACAAATAGCTACTATTTCAAATGGAAACGGTGGTGGAAGTGCTAGTTTTGCCCAAGGTGGTGGAAAGACTACTGATAATCTTGAAGAAATATATAAATATTTAGTGGAGCAAATAAATGAAGCAGAATAATTATTTGCTTCTTTCCTCCTCTAATTTGTTGTTAAATAAAGAAATAGAGAAAATCATTAAAGAAAGAAAATTTGAAGAAGCAAGTGTTATAACTTATGACTTAGAAGAAGTTACACTAGTTGATGTTTTAGAAGAGTTGGATACAGTTTCTTTCTTGACCCCTTTGAAAGTAGTAATTGCTAACCATGCTAGTTTTTTGACAGCGGTGGCTAGTGAAGAAGAAGCAAGTCTCAATCATTTATTAAAGTATTTGGATCAAAATATAGAGACAACTTTATTCTTTTTAACTGTTGATAAGATGGATGAACGAAAAAAAATTGGTAAAGAGTTAAAGAAAAAGATGACTTTTCTAAATATTATTCCTGATAAAGAAGTTTATCTTAAAGATTTATTAGCTGGTTATAAATTAGAAAATGGTGTCATTTCTAATATTCTTTCTAGAATTGAAGATGATTATGACAGGATTTATCAAGAGAGTGAGAAATTGAAACTTTATAAAGTAGCTACTAAAGAGATAACAAATAGTGATGTAGAAAATATGTTACCAGCTCCTTTAGAAAAGCAAGACCAACTAACCTTTGATTTGATAAAGGCAATTGGCCTTAAGGATAAAAGAGAAGCTTTAAAGCTATATGAAAAATTAAAGAGTTTTAATGTTGAGGTATTTGCTTTGATGGGTCTTTTAGAAAGTCAATATAGAGTATTATATCAAGTTAAGCTTTTAAATAATCGTGGCTATAGGGAAAGTGAGATTGCTAAAGAACTAGCAATTCATCCTTATCGAACTAAAAAAATATTAGAATTAGGAAGAACTACTACTATTAAGGAAGTAAAAAGTTTCCTTTTGAAACTTGCTGAGCTTGATTTAAAATTAAAAAGTGGACAAGTTGATAAAGAACTAGCAATGGAACTATTGATAATCAATAGTTAGTCAAGAAGCAGATCAGCTGCTTTTTTTTCGTTGCATTACAACAGAAATTTTGGTATAATAAAGAACAGTTTTGGAGTGTGATTGTAATGAATATGATTGAAAAAAGAGATAGTTTACTAGCAAAATTAGCTAAAGCGGATACACTTGAAGAAATAATTATAGTTGGTTGGCAATTAGAAAGATGTGGGAATGCTTTTAAGCAAGATGATTATCTAGACTTAATGAAAACTAAAAAGGATGAATTCTATTATGAGCAAATTCAAAAAAGAGAACAAGAAGTTCGTAATAGTTTATTATTATACTTTTTTAACCAAACGAAAGGTAACCTAGTCGATTTAACAGCAATCGATACTAAACTAGCATGGTGGGAAATAAGAGAAATTCTATTAAAAAAGACAAATAAAGATGAAATTGATAACGCTTTACTTGCCTATACTTTGAAAGTTTATTCACAAAATGACTTTAAAGAAAGACAATTAGCACATAGAATCGAAGAAGCAAAAGCAAAAATAAATATATATTTAGAAGCTGATTGTCCAGCCCCAACAGACTTAAAAAAAATGTATGGAATTCAAATGGATGAGATAATTGAGTCATACAAAATATTACGGGAAAACGCCAGTGAATTTTATAATTCATTAGACAAAGATAATTTTATAAAAAAACCACGCGAATTTAAAGGCAATGGTTACACTAAACAAATTATAACAGAAGTAGAAGCTCTTGATGAAGATTATCTCTTACCAAAAAATCGTAAAAACTTTATAGTTTTCTGTGAACAAAATGATTTTCCAGCAAGTATGGTTAGAAGATATTGTCGTTTACAAAAAGCGAAGAACTCTGATTTTTTTAAACTTGACTTAGCTAAACAGATTGAACAACTCTCACTAGTAAAACTTGATGAAGTTGATAAAATAAAACCATTAGTAGCTCAATTAGTTGATGTATTTGACGAAAATACTTATACCAATACAATTGATTATCATTATTTTTATAAACAAAAGTTAAATAAAGATGAAGTCTCACAATTTTTAAGGGCAATAAATTTAGAAAATATAGCTGAGAAGTTTAGAAAATACGTTACTATACATTCTAATGCCTTTACTTGTTATGATGCAAAAGAAATTGCAATATATAGTAAAAATTGTATGCTTACTTTTGAAAATGAAACAATTAATTATGATCCAGCCAATTTTATACAAGTTATTAACGAATTAGAAGAGGAAAACTTGCCAATGAGTAAGGGATTAATAGTTCAGAAATTAACTGAAAAACAAAACAGTAAAAAAATTACTAAATCGATTGTCAAACCTTTTCAAGTGTGTTAAAATAATATTATCTTCTTTGAAGATTTTATTATGGCCTGTTGGTGAAGTGGCTCAACACGCGCGCCTCTCAAGCTCGTATTCACGGGTTCGAACCCCGTACAGGCTACCAAATTGTTTAATAGGAGAACTAAAAGGTTCTCTTTTTTTGAAAAAATGTTTGCTTTTTAAATATCAATATGATATAATATTCATCTTAACTAAGGAGGTGGTAGTTATGACAATTTTACCAATAGCAACAAATGAATATATGTCAGAACTAGAAGTGTCTTTTCGTAATCTATATAAAGAGAAAATGCAATTACAACCAGAGAAAGGTAATGAAAGTGATGTACTAATTGGAAAAATTTCCTTAAATGATAGTGTTGATGCTAGATATTATAAGGATCAGCCAATTAGACTAACTAATGACATTAGAAATGCAAGTCATCAATATAATAATTATGCATCTGTGATTAAAGTTACTAGTAAAAAATATGGAGATAGTGATTTTTGTGACCAGTATTCAATACCTTTACCTCCAGAAAGACCAAACATATATGTTGACACATTATATGGAATATTAGTAAATGATTTAAGATTTAACAATGACAGCAAGCGAAATGATCGAATTATTTCACTTAGCGATATGGGTGTTGTTGCAAAATTAAGCGAACATGATCAGATAGAAATGTTAAAATTAAGACAAAGAACAGTAACAAAAGCAGAGTATCTATATCAACTATCTTCGACAGGACTTACAGTTCAATCAGAATGGTTAGAGTTCTTAGATACCTTAGAATTTAATAATATTGATGATAGTTTCAAACAAAGAGATAGTTATGAACAAGTATTAGAATCGTTTGCTAATACTGAAACTAAGATAAAGAAAAATATGTTTAATTATTTGAAAACTGGAGAAGAAAATTATTTAATTTATAGCTATTATTATCAATTACTTAATAATAAACAGTATACTGAGTTTAAGTTACCACAAAGACAATATGTCAAAGAGAAAGTAGCTTAGTATGGAAAGACTAGAAAGAATAAATCGTTTATTAGGAACTGAGATGGTTGCTAGCTTTAAAAAAGAAAAGATATTAGTAGTTGGTTGTGGTGGAGTTGGTGGCTATGTTATTGAAGGACTAGTAAGAAGTGGCTTTCTAGACTTAACTATAGTTGATTATGATAAAATAGATATTACTAATTGTAACAGACAAATCATTGCTTTATCTAGCACTATTAACCAAGATAAAGTAGAAGTAATCAAAACTAGAGCTATGGATATTAATCCAGCAACAAATATTATAGCTCTTAAAGAAAAAGTTTCTAAAGAAAATATAGAACAATTATTTTCAAATAATTATACTTATGTGGTAGATGCCTGCGATGATATAAAAGCTAAAGAATTATTATTAACTTATTGTAATAATAAAAAAATACCAATAATATCTTGTATGGGGATGGGAAAAAGATTAGATCCAACAAAGATAGAAATAACTACAATTGAAAAGACTTATAATGACCCTTTAGCTAGAAAGTTACGCTATTTTATAAAACAAAATAAATTATCATTAAAAACAAAAGTATGTTTTTCAAGTGAATTACCTGTTAAATTAGATACTAATATAATTGCTTCTTGCGTTTTTGTTCCAGCAACTGCTGGAATGATAATAGCTAGTGAAATAGTTAAAGATACAATAAAAAAGAACAAGAATAGATAATAATATCTAGCTTGTTCTTTTCAGTTGAATTTTCGATATAAACCAACAACTTTGCCAAGAATAGTAACTTTATCAAGAATGATTGGTTTCATTGTATCATTTTCAGGTTGTAGTCTAAAATGATCATTTTCTTTATAAAAAGTTTTAACAGTTGCTTCATTATTTTCATTCATTGCTACTACAGTATCGCCATTTTGTGCTGTTTCTTGTTTTTCTACAATTATGATATCACCATCATAGATACCAACATTAATCATTGATTCTCCACTTACTCTTAAAGTGAATATTTCCTTTTTGTTACCAATTATTTCAGTAGGAATGGCAAACATTTCATCAGGACGCTCAATGGCTTCAATTGGTGTACCAGCTGTAACTTTACCAATTAGTGGTACCTTAATTACATCCTCTCTTTCTTTTAAAAACTCGTTTGGTACTAATATTTCTATCGTCCTATTAGAACCATTTTCTTTAGAAATATAACCTTTCTTAACTAATTGCATCAAATGAAAATGAATAGTAGCAGGAGAATGAAGGTTAGCTGCTTCCCCAATTTCTCTAACTGTAGGTGGATAACCTTTTTTCGCTGTTAATTTCTTAATTATTTGTAAAATATCATACTGTCTATCTGTTAATTTCTCCATCTTTTTTCCTCCTTTTCTCAATATTAACACGTCTAATAGTAAAAAGTCAAACAAAATTTCGAAAATATATTAATAAAAATTATGTTTGTTAATAAAATAGGAAATACTAATAAATAAATTTATAAAAATGCTCCTATTATATGGGTTGTATCTAATGACAATCATTCTTAGTTTGATAATATGTAGTAATTTACTTTCGAAAAATTAGAAAGATTGTTATAATAAATAGAGAAAAGAAGGTGCACTATGAAAAAAATAATATTAGTAGATGGGAACAATTTACTATTTAGAAGTTATTATGCAACAAGCTATAATGGAGTCATTATGCGAAATAGTAAAGGATTTCCAACTAATGCTCTTTATGGCTTTATTAATATGATGAATAAAATTATTGAAGAAGAAAAACCAAACTATATTCTTGTAGCTTTCGATAAAGGAAAAACTTTTAGGCATGAAAAGTATAAAGATTATAAAGCTGGTCGTAGAGAAATGCCTGAAGAGTTAAAACTACAATTTCCAAAAGCTAAAGAGATTCTTGATACTATGGGAATAAAGCATTTTGAAATAGATAATTATGAAGCAGATGATATAATTGGTACTCTTGCTAAAACAGTTGATGAAGAAGACAAATTTATTGCTACTATAATATCTAGTGATAAAGATTTACTACAACTAATAAGTACGGAAGTTGAAGTAAAACTTTTAAAGACAAAAGGCTCAATTAGATTTGATGAAGAAACTTTTAAAGAATATTATGGTACAACACCAATCCATATGATAGACTTAAAAGCCTTAATGGGAGATGCTAGTGATAATATATCAGGAGTAAAAGGAATTGGTGAGAAAACAGCAATTACTCTTTTAAAAAAATATGGTAGTCTTGATAATATTTATAATAATCTAGAAGATATTGGTGGTAAGACAGCTGATAAATTAAAAATAGGAAAAGATGATGCTTACAAAAGCTTTGATTTAGCTACTATTTATCGCGAAGTACCTATTCCTTTCACCCTAGAAGATTGTATTTATCAAGGACTTAATATTGAAGAATATATTTCTATTTTAAAGGAATTAGAATTTAAATCACTTCTAAAGAAAATTAACATCAATATAGAAGATTCTACTTTAATGGACCAACAAAGTTTTGACTTAATAGAAGAAAAACAAGTTAATAAATCATCTATCTCTTATAATGACTTTGACTTTACTATACCTTTTTCCTTTTACTTAGAAATGGATGGATATACCTATAGTAAAAGTAAAATTATTGGTGGAGCTTTCACAAATGAAGATAGTTCTTGTTTTATGACTATTGAAGATATTATTAATCATAAGGAAATATTTAATAACAATGTAACTAAATATACATATGATGTTAAGAGAATGATTATTCTTTTAAATCAATACGATATAGTATTAAAAAATTGTAATTATGATAGTATGATTGGAGCTTATTTATTGGATTATAAATTAGATGATGATATTACTGTTTTAATGGGACAATTTAACTATGACTGTCCAAGTTATGAAGAAACTTATGGAACTGAAAAGAAAAAACGAGTAGTTGCTCTTGATGTTACAGAAAAACAAACTATTATGAAAAGTGAATTCATTTATAATAGCAGAAAACAAATACTTGAAGAAATAGCTTCTTATGATGAGAGTAAATTGTTTGAAGAAATAGAAATGCCACTTGCCTTTGTTTTAGCAGATATGGAATTAACAGGTATACGAGTTAATAAAGACTATTTATTAAAGCAAAAAGAAGAATTAGAAACAAAGATGAAACAAATGCAAGAGGAAATATATGAAGATGCCACTTGTGAATTTAATATATTATCACCTAAGCAATTAGGAGAGGTTTTGTTTGAAAAGTTAAATATAGAATATCCTAAGAAACGAAAAAAAGATGATACAAGTTATTCAACTAGCAAAGATATATTAGATAAAATAAGTGATAAACATCAAATTGTTGAAAAGGTACTAGAATATCGGAATCTCTACAAATTATATGCTAATTATTCGATTGGTTTAATAGATGAAATAAGAGAAGATGGAAAAATTCATACTATTTTCAACCAATGTTTAACAAGAACAGGTCGTTTATCTAGCAGTAAACCAAACCTACAGAATATTCCGATTAGAAGTGATTACTCTAAACTTGTTCGTAAAGCTTTTATTCCAGAAGAAGACAGTCTTTTAATGAGTTCTGATTATAGTCAAATAGAGTTAAGAGTATTTGCACATATGGCTAATGCTACAAACTTACAAGAAGCTTTTATTGAAGATAAAGACATTCATTCAAAAACTGCTTCAGATATATTCAAGGTACCAATAAATGAAGTTGATAAAAAGATGCGTCGAATTGCTAAAACCGTCAACTTTGGTATCTTATATGGAATAAGTAGTTTTGGTCTTAGCGAAGACTTGAAAATAGATGTTGCTAGTGCAAAGGAGTTTTTATCAAACTACCTAAATACTTATCCTGGTATTAAGGAATATATGGAGCAAGAAAAAAGCGAAGCTTATAAAAATGGTTTTGTTACTACAATAATGAATCGCAGAAGAAAAATAGATGAGTTGAAGAGTAGTAACTATATGGTACGAAGTAGTGGTGAGCGCATGGCTTTAAATACGCCAATTCAAGGAAGCGCTGCTGATATTTTAAAGAAAGCAATGGTTGAATTATATCAAGCAATGAAAGATAGGAACTTAAAGAGTAAAATGCTAATTCAAGTGCACGATGAATTAGTGTTTAATGTTCATAAAGATGAACTTGATATAATGAAAGAACTAGTACGTGAGAAGATGGAACAAGTAGTAAAGCTTAGTGTACCATTAAAAGTAGATATTGAACTTGGTAGTGATTGGTATGAAGCAAAATAGTAGTAAAGGAAAGTGATGAGATATGCCAGAAAAACCTGAAGTAATTACAGTTGCAAAAATGTTAGAAAAAAGAATAGTTGGACATACTATTACAAAAGCTTATGTCTATTATGATAATGTAATAGTAGGCGATAAAAATGAATTTTTAGAAAAGATAAAAAATGAAAAAATTGAAAGTGTTACAACAAGGGGTAAATGGATAATTATTTATTTAACTAATTATGCATTGTTAGTTCATCTTAGGATGGAAGGAAGATTTTATTTTCGACATAAAAATGAAGTTGTATCAAGACACGAACATGTTGCTTTATTGTTAGATGATAATATTGAAATGCGTTTTCATGATGTTAGAAAATTTGGTAGAATGATGCTGCTTCCTAAGTACAAAATTAATGAACAAAAGCCACTTAGCGACTTGGGTTATGAGTTTGATGATGAAAGATTAACTAAAGAGTATCTATTAAATAAATTTAAGAGTAAAACTACGCCGATAAAAACTGTTTTATTAGATCAAAACATTATTGCTGGAATTGGCAATATTTATGATGATGAAATATTATATCTAAGCCATATAAGCCCGTTAAGGCCTGCTAAAACAGTCAATAGTGCTGAAGCTGAGCAAATAATTAAAAATACAAGAATTGTGCTTAGAAAAGCCATTAAAATGGGTGGTACAACCATTAAAAGTTTTGAGTCTAGTGAGGGAGTTCATGGCAATTTTCAAAACGAATTACTCATACATGGTCGAAAGAATGAAAAGTGTAAAAATTGTAATGGCGACATTCTTTTTATAAGAGTTGGTGGTCGAGGAACTTATTACTGTCCGAATTGCCAAAAATAGCAAAAAATTCTATACAAAATGACAAATTTATAGTATAATTATTACTGTTTGAAAGAAGGAGTGTGTAGTAAATGAAAAAGACAAAAATAGTTTGTAGTATTGGACCAGCATCTAATGAAGCTGATGTAATGGAACAAATGGTTTTAGCAGGAATGAATGTTGCTAGAATTAACTTTACCCATGCAACAATTGAAGAAAGAGATAAAGCTATTGCTTCAGTTCGTGAGGTAAGAACAAGAACTGGTAAGTCTGTAGCAATATTATGGGATACTAAAGGACCTGAATTTAGAAGTGGTATGCTAGAAAATGATTCTATCGAATTAGTTAATGGAAATATTATTCGTATGGTTAAAGAAGAAGTACTTGGTACAACTGAAAGATTCTCAGTTAACCATCCTGAAGCTATTGATAGTTTATCTATTGGTGATGCTATTTTACTAGAAAATGCTAAAATGAAACTTGAAGTTATTAGTAAAGAAGAAGATGGTGTTACTTGTAAGGTAATCGCTGGTGGAACTCTAGGAAACAGAAAAAGTATGAGTGTTCCTGGTGTTAAATTAAATATTCCTTATGTAAGTGAATTAGATAGAAAAGATATTGAATACGCTTGTGCAAATGGTGGTGAATATCTAGCATTATCATTTGTATCTTGTAAAGAAGACGTTTTAGAAATTAAAGAAATTTTAAAACAACATAATAGAGAAGACTTACAAATCATTTGTAAGATTGAAAGTGATTTAGGTATTAAAAACTTAGAATCAATTTTAGAAGTATCAGATGGTGTTATGGTAGCTAGAGGAGATTTAGGTACAGAAATTCCTAGTGAAATGTTACCTATCGTTCAAAAGCAAATGATTAAAACTTGTAGAAGATTTGGTAAAATTGCTATAGTTGCTACAGAAATGCTTGAAACAATGATGGAAAACAATCGTCCAAAAAGAGCGGAAACTAGCGATATTGCTAATGCTGTATTCGATGGAACCGATGCTGTTATGCTAAGTGGTGAAACTACTATTGGTAAACATCCAGTAGAAACAGTAGCAGCTATGGCTAATATCTGTGAAACTGCTGAAAAATATGCTGAATTCAATTATTCAAATGAAAATGAACGTGTTATTGATGTTCAATCTGCTATTGCTGATGCTGTTGTTGATACTACAAAAAGACTTAATGCTAAACTAATTTGTGCTGCTACAATTAGTGGTTCAACAGCTAGAGTAATTAGTAATTTAAAACCAAAAGCAACTGTTCTTGCTTTAGTACCTGATGAAAAAACAGGACGACGTCTTGCTTTAAATTGGGGAGTTTATCCAGCTTTATTACCAGTTTGTAATTCAACTGATGAAGTTCTTACAAAAAGTGTAGCTTGTGCTAAAGATTATACTGAATTAGTAAGTGGAGATATCGTAGTTACTACTGGAGGTTTTCCTAATAATGCAGTATCTAGAACAACTAATTTAATGAAGATTGAAGTTATCGATTAATAGTAAAAATAAAAAAGCTCATTTAAGGGCTTTTTTGATTTGCAAGTATTTTGCTTCTAATTCTTGAATATTGTTTTCTAAAAAGTAATAATGATAAAGATAAAAACCTAATAAAATTAGAAGAATAATAACTAATAATAACAACAAAATTGAAGGTTTAATAGTTAGTAGGTAAAAGAAGAAACAATTAAGAAAAATAACGGTTATAGTAACTAATAGATGAATAAGTCTTTCATGTTGAAAGTAACTAATCATTACGTTAAAATCTTCTAAATCTTGTTTGGTAAAATTTTTATTATTAAGATTTTCATCAACTTGGCGTTGATAATCCTTTAATAAATTTTTCATAATGAAATTTCCTCGTTTTCAAAATTTTTTTTATCTTCTAATAATTTTTCATGCACACGTTCCTCTTCAGTATTCAAATATACTTCCTCAATACGGTCAACTCTACATCTTTCTGCATCAAGTATAGCTTGAACTTTACTAGCAGCAATATCAACTTCATCATTAACTACAACATAATTATACTTACTAACTTCGTTTATTTCTTCATAGGCTCTTTTGAAACGCATATCGATTTTTTCCTGATCTTCCGTTTTTCTAGCTTCTAATCGCCGTTTTAATTCCTTCATACTAGGTGGTAGAATAAAGATAAACAATGCTTCTTTAATCTTTTCTTTTACTTTTAAAGCTCCTTGAATTTCTATTTCCAATATAACGTCTTCACCATTATCTAGATGTTCTTTAATGTATTTTTTTGGTGTTCCATAGTAATTTTTAGAATATTCAGCATATTCTAAAAATTCTCCGTCTGCAATTTCTTGTTCAAATTCATCTCTTGATAGAAAATAATAGTTTACACCATTTTTTTCTTCACCGCGAGGTGCTCTACTAGTACAAGAAATAGATAACCAAATATTTTTATTTTTTTCCATTACTTTGTTAATAATAGTATTTTTACCACAACCAGAAGGTCCTGATAGGACAACTAATAATCCTTGCTTTTTTGTTCTTAACATTGATTCCATATTTTATCATTCCTTTCTTATTGGAAAAACTTTGAATTCATCAGTCTTAATATTGTTACCATTTATATATTCTAAACAGTAGATGAGTGATACTTTATATTCAAGTTCTAACATTTCACTTTTTTCTCTGGTGAATTTACTAATAATGGGTAATTGACAACTTTTTTTAATTTTATTTAGATAACTTTGTCCAACTTGATTTAGTCCTAAAATTCTTATATATGTAATAGTATTCATTTTATCACGAACATCTTTAGTATAATCACATAGATAATATAAAAGCCCTCTTGCTACTTTTCGATAAGTAATATTTTTCGTTTTAACACTATTGATTAATTCATCATATGAAGTGACATTATTGATATTTTTCTTTAGTTTATTAATAAGACTTCTATCAAGTGATGGATATTCTTTTTTATCATCTTCAATCAGTAACTTATATTTAAGATATTTAAAATAATCTTCATTAGTCAAGACTTTATTTTTTATTTCTTCTAGATATGGTAAAACATAGCTAGGTACTTGATCTTTAATATTATCACCATTTGCTAAGGCTTTTCTAATACTGCTAGCACTTGAAATATTATTTTCTAAAACATTACTATTGTAGTCATTAGTTCTTTTAATGGCATGAACCTTTATCTTATAATTATTCTTCTTTATTGACTTAATATAAGAACTAGCTAAAATATCATTAGGTAAGTTAATGCTTTCATTAGTAATATCTAGAAAAGCAGCATTTCTAGCAGAAGGATAATTCATTCCACTCGCTAAATAAACTCTAACTAATGGGCAAAAACTATTGTTATTCAGTTCTATATCAACCATTTTTAAAAGATAAGTTAAATCATTTGATTCGCTACCAAAAACTAAATCAGTAACTCCTAGGGAGTTAGCTAAAGAAGTAGCACCATCAGCAAATATTTCACTAGAAGCAGTTGCAAATGGAAAAGGTAATTCTACTACTAAATCAAAACCAGCAGTTAGTGCAATTTTTGTTTTACTTTTTTTATCAAGAATGGAAGGCTCTGCTCTTTGAGTGAAATTCCCACTCATAATAAGAATATAAATAGCATCATTAAACATTTCTTTGGCTTTATTTAGTAAATATAAGTGTCCGTTATGAAACGGATTAAACTCCGCTATAATTCCAACTACTTTCATATGTTTCCTCCTTTTTAATTAACTTATTATAACACGTTTTCAAACTTTATGGTATACTGTTATAGGAAGGAATTATACTATGAAGTTTCAAGTTGGGAAAGAAGATTTTATTAACTGCTGTGAATATGAAAAAGGTTTAGCGAGTAATAGTTTAAAATCATATAGCTATGAATTAAATGCCTATCAGAGTTATTTAGAGGATAAGTTCAATATAATAGATGTAAAAGATATAAAAAAAGAACACATTGAAAGTTATTTGAAATATTGTTATTCACTAAATGAGGATAGTAGAACTGTTTCTCATAAAATAACCACTATTTATAGTTTTCATAAGTATCTTTTAAGAGAAAAAGTTGTAAAGGAAAATGAAGCAGAATTTATTGACCGACCAAAGCTTTCTAAACATTTACCTTATACTTTAAGTGTTAGTCAAGTTGATAAGTTACTTGATATAGAATTAAAAACTCCATTTGACTATCGTGATAAAGCTATGCTAGAATTGATGTACAGCACAGGACTTAGAGTGTCGGAATTAATAAGTCTTACTGTCTATGATATAGATTTTTATAATGCTTTTTTGAGAGTGAAAGGAAAAGGTAGTAAGGAAAGAATTATTCCTATTAACAGTAATTCTCTTAAATACTTAAAACTTTATTTAGAATATAGACCTACTATGTTAAAAAAGAAAAATTCAGAGCAATTATTCTTGAATTCTAGAGGTGAGGGAATTTCAAGACAAGGCTTTTTCAAAAATCTTAAGAAACTGTTAGCTGAAAAAAGTATGCCAACTAACATCTCGCCTCATAGTTTAAGACATTCTTTTGCAACACACTTAATTGAAAATGGGGCCGATCTTAGAAGTGTTCAAACTATGTTAGGTCATTCTGATATTACAACAACTAAAATATATACGCATATAACTAATGAAAAAGTTAAGAATGATTACTTGCATAATCATCCAAGAGCAGAGAAAGAAGAGTGAATTTATGAAATTTAAAAGGGTATTTTTAATGATTTTAGACTCGTTAGGAGTAGGGGAAGCGAAAGATGCTAGCAATTATGATGACAATGGCTGTAATACCCTAGGACATATCAAAGATAATTATGATTTGTTTATTCCAAATCTAGCTAAAATAGGCCTTCTTGACACCTTAACACTTGAAAATAAAGATACTAATGACGCTTATTATACTATTGCTCAACCTAATAATATAGGAAAAGATAGTTTATCTGGACATTATGAAATGATTGGTATAACATCTAATATACCTTTTAAGACTTTTAATGAAAATGGTTTTCCAATTGAATTAATTGATGAAATTGAAAGAGTAACAGGTAGACGCGTTATTGGTAATAAATGTAGCCATAATAATGATATTATTAATGAATTAGGAGAAAGACAATTAAATTATGGTTCTTTAATTGTTTATACATCTGCTGATTCTGATTTGCAGATTGCAGCGCATGAAGATATTATTTCTGCGGAACTATTATATTCTTATTGTGAAAAAGTAAGAGAACTAACTATGCGAGAAGACTTTTTAGTATCAAGAGTTATAGCTAGGCCATTTACTGGTAAAAGTGGTAATTTTAAGTTAAATAACGCGGGGAGAAAAGATTATTCTATCAGGCCACCAAAACGAACTATATTAGATGATTTGAATGATAATGGCTATAATGTAATTGGTATTGGTAAAGTAAATGATATTTTTGCAGAACAGGGAATTAATAAAGTATTAAAAGCTTCAAATAATCAAGAAGCTCTAACAAAGTTTACTAACATAATGGATAAAAACTTTACTGGACTTTGTATGGTTAATTTATCAGATTTTGATAATTTATATGGACATGTTCGTGATGTAGAAGGATATGGTAAGGCAATAGAGGAATTAGATGTGGAAATTCCTTTGTTACTTAATAAATTAGAAATGGACGATTTATTAATTATAACAGCCGATCATGGTAACGATCCAACTTTTAATGGAAATGACCATACTAGAGAAAACGTTCCTGTAATATTATATTGTCGTAATTTTAAAACGCCTCATCTTTTGGAAAGTCAAGAAACTTTTGCTTGTATTGGTGCAACTATTGCTGATAATTTTGACTTAGATATACCAGAGATTGGCTCAAGTTTACTGGAATTTTTGAATTAAAAAATAACTAAAAAAGGGTAGAGTAGAGCAAATAAAAAGAAGTGACTAGCTTATAATTAGCCATTTCTTTTTATTTATCTTTTTTAAAATTAGAACATATAGTTTCGTCTTTGTACTTAGCATTATTATCATCACATGATGAACCAACTTTTATTTCATCTAATTCGCATTTACAATCTTTATGATGCTTGCAAGATTTAACATCACAATGAATTGTTTGGCTTTTCTTTTCTTTAAACATCAATTTGTCTCCTCCTTCAATATTAATTTGTACCCTTTTTCCATATTTTATTCCCCTACTTTATTTTTTTTATAGAAAAGGGGATGAATCTACAAATTTTGTTTTAAGAATATCTAATAAAATTTATTACAATATAATTAAGTAAAACGTAAATGATAATACAAAATATAGTTTATACTTATACTATTAACTTAGTATAATATATTTTACTTTAAATAAAAAAATCATAATAAAAAAAAAGTAATTTAACAATTAAGTTATCAAGGTAAATCTTATCAAAGTGTTACTTCATATAATTGATATTATGTTAACTAGCGTTACCATAAAAAAATGAAAGTTTTTATTTTTCTATTTTACTAAAAAATCCAACAAGTACTTTCAAATATATACTTTTCACTTCCAAGTTAAATATAATATTTAAAAATAGAAAAATCAACAAATTTCTAATAAAAAAATACAAATAGTTTAAATATAACTATAACTTATAATTATATTTACTCTATTGTTTTTTAGTTATTAAATAATACTAGTATTAATAAAAAATAGGGGAGTTCCCTACTTTAATTTGTCATAAAAATAATCTAATAAAAGTAGGGTGCCCCCTACTCTATTTAATTAGACTTTTCTTGACTGAATCTCTGCTATCTTTTCTAAAACTTCTTTGGCATTTTCTTCATTAATAGAATCATAGCCAAGTTCTCTTAATGCTTGAACTTTAGCAGCATTTAACTCCTGTGTACGACTTAATTTTTCCTCATTTTTTTGTTCTATATCTTGAACAAATCTTTTATGAACTTCAGCAATTTTACTCTTTGAAGAACCACCGTTATGATATAAAGTCATAGCAGAAAACATAATACTCTCAAATATAAATTGCTTACTTTGATCAAAATCAAATCTTAGTGGATCAGTAAATCCCATTGATTTTGACATATAAGCCAAGATATAACGCAACTCTTCAGTTGTTTCCATAGATTGTAAATAGTGATATAAATATATAAAAGTTTGTTGCGTTTTTTTAGTCTTATCTTCTAATAATTTTTCTTTTAATATATTAATAATATCAGAAAGTATGTCTTGATCTTTTTTATTTAGTCCCTTTAAGTCAGCAAGTATTTCTCTATTAGAACTATCTCTAACCCCTTCATTCAATCTGGTTTCAACTTTCATAATATAATCTCCAGTGATACTAAGAGAATTAATTTCTTTTTCATTATCTATATCTAATAAACTTAATAGTTTTAAAGCTTTTTCTTTTGGCCATTCTTCTAGTGAGGAAAGTGCCAAGTAATTATATAACATTTGTCTTGAAACACCTAAATATTTAGCTAATCTAACTTTAGAAATTCCAAGTTCCAATAATAATTCATCTAACTTTTTCATTGTCTACCCTCCACTATCATTGTAGCGAGGTTTACGTAAATAGTCAAGAAAATTTTATGTAAACTATTGACAGATGGTTGAAGTGAACTCAATATTTCTTATATGTTAGTATACAACTTTTTATATTTATAAAGCTTTTCATTTTTTCGTTATTTTAATTTTCTTCTTCCTTCAATAATTTCAAATTTGTAAACGGGACTATTGTAATTTCTTTCAAATAATCTTTCAGCCAGTTCTTTATTACTAAAGCGACTATTTAATAATATATAATCTTTATAGTTTTTAGGATTATATTCATCTATTTTAAAGTAATCTTTTTTGTGATAAATATTGAAAAATAAGTCGGTTAAATCTAAATCTACGAGAACAGAAGTTCCACATTGATAACAATATTCAGCAATTCGTTTTACACAATCACCAAAGTGAAATCCACCAACAACTATTTCATCAAAATCCCCTAATTGTGCTATTAAATAGCTCTCATTAGGATATTTAATATCCACACTATAACCATTAGCTTGTTCAAAAGTTACATCAGTATAAATTATTTTATCGGTTGGTAGAAGATTAATTCCATAAAGACTTTTATCAGGATAAATAGCATATACAATTTGATAACCTTTATCTCTATATCTTTTTTGGATGCATTCATTTAATACTTTATATGGATTTTCTCTTCCATTTTGTTGTAAATATTCTTCAATAGGATACAAATATAAAAAGATTTTTTTCATAAATAATCACCTACGTATATCCTATCATGATTTAACCATTTATTAGTAATAAAGTGTATTTGTCCTAACATCTACCCTCTTGAATGAACTGCAGCAACAGCTAATTTATGTCTTTTAAAAGAGTCGCCATCATTTCAATTATCTTATTAATTACTATTTTCTTGTTTAGAAAACGAGCCTTCTTATTAACTTTTACCTCTTCATTATAAAATTTATCTTCATCCTTAGAATAAATACTTATATAAACTAAATTATTACTTCCAGTATCATTATTTTCATCTTTTCTATTTAACTTACCAGTAACACCAACTCCATAATTACTATTGGCAAAATTAGATATTGCTTTAGCCATAGACATTGCTGTTTCTATACTATAAACAGTATATTTATCAATAATTTCTTTATCCACACCCATTTTTATCTTATATTCATTACAATAAGTAACAGCACTAAACTTAAATATTTCACTAGCACCTTCCATATTAGTAATAGCATTAGCAACACCTCCACCAGTACAAGATTCCATGGTTGCAATAGTTAGTTGCTTTAATTGTAATTTGTGAATAATATTTTTAAAATCCATATTACCCTCCCCTTTTCTATTTAATAAATTTTTCATTTATCTTTTTAATAAAATTATAATCTTTGTTTCTAAGACATTTAATAGTTTTGTCTTTCATAATAGTTTCTATTTTAATAACATTATCATATACTTTGTTTACTCCATCTACTGTTACTATTAAATTATCAGTTTTAGTAGGTAGAAGAGTAATATTTTTATTTTGTGGTAGAACAATTGAATTAGAAATAGTCTTGTATGTCTTATTATTTAAAGGCGCAATAGTAGTTAATTCTAAGGCATGAAACGTATTATAAATAATACTACCACCAAAGCTAAGATTATAGGCGGTTGTTCCAAAAGAAGTAGCTACCAAAATGCCATCACCAGCAAAGTTTTCTAATAAATAATTATCAATAAAGACATCTAATTTCAAAGTATTTAAAGTTTTTTCCCGTACTACTATTTCATTTAAAGAGTAAAACTTATCTATTTTATCATCTTTGCTATAAATAGTACTTTCTTGAATTCCTATTTCTTCAATTAAAAGTTTATCTTCCTTTAAATCATTAATAAAATTTTCAATATCATTAATCTCTACTTCTTGGGCGAATCCTAAAGTACCAGCATTAATACCAATATAATAAGTATTACTATCAAAATTAGTATCTTTAATCATTCTTAGAAAAGACCCATCTCCACCGATAGCTATTCCTAAATCAAAATTATCTTCTACTATTTCAAAATCATTTTTTATTAGTTTAGTAGCGACTACATCCTTAAGAAGAAGGGACTTATCATTATTATTTGCAAATATTTTTATTCTTTTAATTCTCATATTTTACCTCTTAATTATATAAATTATTTTTAATGTATTCTAATACTTTAGAATCTATATTCAAACTATCTGCTGACTTTATATTGTTCTTAAATTCATTTCTAATACTAGTAGAAGATAGTGAACTTTTAATATCATCAATAACAATAATGTTATCTTGATAATATTTAAGTTCTGAAAGAATATCAGTAATAGATTCTCCATTTCTTCTAATTACTATTAACTTATAATTAGAAAGAATATATTGGTATTGTTTCCAAGATTTTATCTCTTTTAGATTGTCAGAACCACATATAAAGTAAATATCATCATTTTTATAATACTCTTTAAAATGATTAAGTGTTTCATAAGTATGGGTTAACTTTCCAAATTCATAGGTAGAAATATCAAAATAAGGAACACTACCTACTACTAATTTTAACATATTATATCTATCTTGTTCACTAGCAAGATAAAGTTTTTTATAATTACTACCCGTTGGAACAAAAATAACTTTATCTAAATAATTATTATCAATAAGGTAGGTAGCAATCTTTTGATGAATTTTATGAGGAGGATTAAAACTTCCTCCAAATATTCCTATTTTCATTTCTTTAGCTCTTTTCTTAATTGTAAGATTTTTTCTTTACCATTTAAAAGTGGTTTTAAAGATTCTTTATTATGTAGAGTATTAATAATATTAGCAATATCATAAGAATTATCAACAACATGACACCATTCTTTATTTTGATATTCCTCTGGTATATAAGAAAGATTAGTAGTATATAGTTTGGTAAAATGTCCTTTTTCATAAGCTTTATCAAACTCTTGAATTCCTTCGGTGAAAAGAGCAAATGTTGCTATGAAATAAATATTATTTGCTCCTTTATTATATAGTTTTTCGGCTACTTCTAACATAGAATTACCAGAAGCAATCATATCATCTACTACTAAAACATCTCTATCTGCTACATTATTTCCCATATAAATATGTTCAATGATAGGATTTTTTCCATTTACAACATTCTGCAAATCACGTCTTTTATAGAAAACACCAACATCACTATCTAACATTTCAGCATAGTATCTTGCCCGTTCCATTGCTCCCATATCAGGGCTTATTACTAGTGGATTATGAATATCTTCATTAATTAATAAATCTTTTAAAATAGTGTTGGTGGGATAAAAATTAGTAAATTGAAGATTAGGAATAGCATTAGAAACGTTTGGATCATGAGCATCAAAAGTAATTATATGGTCAACTCCTAAGTGTTCTAATTCTTGAAGAGCAATAGCACAATCAAGTGACTCTTTCCCTTTTCTTTTATGTTGTCTTGCTTGATACAGAAGTGGCATTATAAGATTGATTTTTTCTGGACCGCCAGCAAGAGCAGAGATAGTTCTTTTAATATCTTGAAAATGCTCATCAGGGCCCATATGGTTAATAAACCCATGCATTTTATAAGTTACGCCATAATTACCAACATCAGCTAAGAGATAAATATCCTTATCTCTAATAGTATCACTAATCTTTACTTTTCCTTCACCATTAGAAAATCTATCTTCCTTGATTGGCAAAAGATAATTAGTATTACTATTATTTAATTTTTTTAATTCATAATTAACTTTTTCTCCCATTTTGTTTATGCTCTTAAGAGCTATTATTTTTAAGTTATTCATATTTCTCACTGCTTTCTATTTTATTTATCTCATCCAGATAACTTTGATAATTAAGATCACTAGGTAATCTTAAATCTCCTCTTGGTGATAGACTGATGCTTCCTACTTTGACTCCGTCTGGTAAACAATTTCTTTTAAATTGTTGACTAAAGAAACGTTTAATAAAGATTTTTAAACAGTTGATGATTTCTTCCTTATTATATTCAGGAAATGTTAGACTAGCTAAGTAATATAACTTTTTAGGAGTGGTACCATATCGTAAGAAGTGATATAAGAAGAAGTCATGTAATATATAGCTACCAATTGAGTTTTCTGTTTTTTGAATAATATTACCATCCTTATCAGGTGGTAATAATTCAGGTGAGATAGGTGTTTCTAAAATATCAGTTAATATCTCTTTTTTCTTGTTATCTTCTTTTCCCATATACCAATTTACTAAGTGACGTATCAAAGTTTTTGGTACGCCAATATTTACTGCATACATACTCATGTGGTCACCATTATAAGTACACCAACCAAGAGCAAGTTCTGATAAATCACCAGTACCAATAACAATTCCTCTTTCTTTATTGGCAACATCCATTAATATTTGTGTTCTTTCTCTTGCTTGTAAATTTTCGTAAGTTATACTTCGGTCATCTTCATCCAAAGCAATATCTTTCATGTGCAGAAGACATGCTTCCTTAATACTTATTTCTTTTAAAGTGGCATTGTAACTTTTAACTAGGTCTAAGGCATTTTGATAAGTTCTATTAGTAGTACCAAATCCTGGCATAGTTATACCAATAATATCTTTATTATCACGACCAAGTTTTTTGAATGCTTCAATAATTACTAGAAAAGCTAATGTAGAGTCAAGACCACCACTCATACCAATAACACATTTAGGATTATTAAGTTGTATCAATCGTCTTGCTAAAGCACTACTTTGAATATTGATTATCTCTAAACAACGCTCATCCATCTCTAGATTGTTACTTGGAACGAATGGATATTTTGCATAAATCCTATCAAGTGTTTTCGCATTACAATTAGTTTTAGTCTTTACTATGCGATATTCTTTATCATCTACTTTTCGCATAAAACTTCTATTACGGCGACGTTCATTAGTAAGAAGAAAAACGTCTATATCAGAACTGATAATATTACTTTCTAATTGAAAACGTTCATTTTTCTTCAATAATTTGCCATTTTCATAGATATAACTAGCTCCACCAAAGATTAAATCGGAAGATGATTCCATTATGCCACTTGAAGTGTAAATATAACTAGTAACTGTTCGAGCAGATTGACTAGCAATTAATTTTTGGCGGTAACTATCTTTCCCAATTAGTTCATTACTACTTGATAAATTAAAGATAATAGTAGCACCATTTAAGGCATATTCACTACTAGGTGGAGTTACTGCCCATAAATCTTCACATATTTCAAGAGCAAAAGTTATCTCTTTAGTATTTTCATCTTGAAACAATAAATCTGTTCCGAATGGTACTAACTGTCCTAAAAGTTCTAGATAGTTTTCTTTTAAATTAAGACTAGAACTAAACCATCTATCTTCATAAAATTCGTTATAATTTGGTATATAACTCTTCGGTACTATTCCTAGTATTTTCCCTTTATTAATAACTACAGCGGTATTATAAAGAGCGTTATTAGTAGCTAATGGCATACCAATGATAGCTATTATATCGAGTGCTTTGGTAGCTTTTAAAATTTCTTCTAGACCTTTTAAGGAATCTTTAATTAACTTATCTTGTAAAAATAAATCAGCACAGGTGTAACCAGTTAAAGCTAGTTCTGGTGTTACAACAATAGCTATATCTTTTTGATAAGCATCTTTAATATTATTAATTAATTCTTTAGCATTTTCTAATGGGTTAGCTAGTACTAGTTTATTTACTATTGCTCCTACTCTAATATAACCATAATCTCGCATATATTTCACCTCTATTTAATTATTTTTATATATTGTTTTGCTTTTTCCATAGTGTATTTTGACTGAATATCTGTGATATAACCTAAATCGATTAATTTGTAAGCATCAGCTACATCACATTCAAAATACTTAATAAATTCATCTTTATCTAAATTTTGGTCTTGTACTTTGACACAATTCTTAGCAAGAAAAGCGTAGTTATAAGCGGAAACTCCACAAGCTTGATCTTGATAAAATTTGTCTAAGTAGATAAGATTATTGCTAATATAACCAGTTTCTTCGACCAATTCTCTTAGAGCAGCTGTTTCTTTATATTCGCCTTCTTCAACATAACCAGCTGGAAGTTCAACACTCACTCCTTCGATAGTAGATAATCTTGGTTGAACCACTAAAATTGTTTTATTATCACTGGTAACTGGCATTATGATACAAGCGCTTTTATCAGTTCCACCTTTTCTAATTTTTTCTCTAGTCATCTCTTGGCCATTATTTAAATAACACTTGTATTTTTCAATATTTAAGAAACCTTTTCTTCCTACAGGAATGTTATCTTGATAAATATATTCTTCCTTTAGTTTTTCCTTTTTAATGGTTTTTAATTCAGAAATATAATCTTTTAATTCTTCTAGTTTTTCTCTTTTCATCTTTTAACCTTTACTTTTCCTTTTTCTGTTATTTGTTTTCTATGTGTATTAATTAACTCTTGTTTTAGTTCTCTTAGTTTATCTGATAAATCGACATAATATTCGTGTGGTTTATCTATTCTTTTAATTTCTTCATATAAAGTATTAAATTCTTTGTTACAATAATCTTTAGTTTCTTCTATATTAGGTGTTTGATAAACTAATTCACCATCTTTAAAGATTGGTACTAATAAATCTCTTACTTGATAATTACTTAGTTCCTTTTGCTTCCAAGTTTCAACTGGATGAACTAGAGTATATTTATCTTCAGATATTTTTTCATCACTTAATGTTAAAACATCACCTAGAGCATAACCACTTTTTTTATCGTAAAAACGATATACTTTTTTATGACCAGGATTGATAGTTTTAGCACTATCGTTACTAACTTTTATCTTAGATATTTCTCTATCATCTTCAATAGTTGCAACTAGTTTGTAAACACCACCAACACGCTCTTTAGCTGCAGCTATATTATCACCTACTCCTAAAGAATTAATGATTGCTCCTTGAAGTTTTAAATCTCTAATAGTAAATTCGTTTAGACCATTTGATAGGCAGATACCAGTATTAGTATAACCAACTTCATCTAATAACTTTCGTGCTTCTTTTGATAAATAAGCTAAATCACCACTATCTATTCTAATACCTTTAAATACTAAACCATTTGGTTTTAAATAATTATCTGCTACTTTAATAGCATTAGGTATACCACTTTTTAAGGTGTCATAAGTATCTACTAAGAATACACAGTTATCTTTATTACTCTTAGCATATTTTAAGAATGATTCATATTCATCATTACTTTCTGTTACTAAAGAATGAGCCATTGTTCCAAGAACAGGTATTTTATATTTCATACCAGCTAAAGTGTTTGATGTACCACAACATCCACCAATATAGGCATATTTACTAGCTTCGATAGCTGAATCTATTCCTCTGGCACGTCTAGCACCAAACTCCATAACGGGTACATTTCCTGCTTCATTAGTGATTCTTTTGGCTGCTGTTGTAACAAGTGAAGCATGATTGAAATTAGCTAATAAAGCTGTTTCTAATAATTGAGCAGTAATGATAGGTGCTTTTACTGTTAATACTGTTTCATTTGGAAAAACAATAGTTCCATCTGGTACAGCATAGATGTCTCCTTTGAAGCTTATATTTTCTAAATAGTTTAAAAACTCTTCACTGAATTGATTTAAACTCCTTAGATAGTTAATTTCTTCTTTTCCAAATTTAAAATTTTTAATATAATCAATAGTTTCAGCTAGACCACCACTAATGGTATAACCACCATCAAAGGGGTTCTTTCTAAAGAAAATATCAAAATAAGCTTCTTCCTCTTGTTTTCCTTCGTCAAAGTAAGTTTGACTCATTGTTAATTCATAAAAATCGGTCATTAATGTTTTATTTTCCATATTATTTTTCCTTTCTTTTAGTGTTAATTAAGTTAACACCTTGTTGTTTTAATAAGATTTTACTAGCATTTACGTAATCTCTACGATTTTCTTCATCGTAAGTTGCGATAGCATCTAAGTAGACGTTTATGCTATGTTTTCGATTATTTTCATCGAGATAATTAGCAAGTCCTAAGACACCGTTGGTAATACAAATATCAGTACAACAACCTACTACGTTGAAGTTTTCTAAGGTAGTTTGTCTTTCCAGTAGCTTTCTAAAGTCAGGTGCTTCCATAAAACTAGTTGAATTTTTTGTAATACTAATAGTATCTTTTGCTTGTTCATAGATTTTTAACTCATCTACTACTTCACTTTCACTTGTTCCTTTAAGACAATGGGTTGTATTTCCAAATCTTTCGAATTCTGTTGATTCTTTAGTATGATTGTCTTTGATAAAGATAATTAATAGTTTTGTTTCTTTCGCTTCTTTTATTAGTTTTATTTGTTTAGGTATTATTTTACTAATTTCTTCATCATGTAATACGCCTTCTCTTACAAAGCCATTAACCATATCTACGATAATTAGGCAATCTTTATATAACTTTAAGTTATCTATTTTATTCATAGTTTTTTCTCATCTTATTAATATTTTGTTAATAACTATAGTTAAAAATTTTTACAAGTCTCTTCACTTGTTATTAACATTATATTAATATCATATAAAACTATCAATCTCTTTTTAACATTTTTTTAAAAAGAAAATAATTTATGTAAATTAACAGATGACTATGTCAAACAAAAAAGTGTCTGAAACTTAGTTCATAACACTCCTATTAGTTATTACTATCATTTATAATTTTATCTAATCTAGCTATCCTAGTTGCTAGTAAGTAACAAATTTAAAACCTCTTTTTAATTATTATTTTTATATTTGAATAAGAAAGATGGTCTATGACCTTCTCCTGTTTTCATTTTATCAGTTTTAACAACTTTATCTTTAATAATTCTACGAAAAGCAGGATCTAATAATTTCTTATTTAATATTACTTCATATACCTGTTGTAATTCTCCTAATGTAAAGTATTCAGGCATCATATTAAAAACAATATCTGTATAATTTAACTTATTTTTAATTCTTTCCAATCCAGATACTATCACTAATGGATGATCAAATGCTAAGTCTTTATTTTCTATTATTTCAAATTTATATCGATCAGTTGTTTTTTCATACAATTTCTTTTTAATAGAAAACTTAATCATATCATTTCCATTAGATAAAACCATATCTATTTTATCTTTGATTTCTTCAAATAATATAACATCAAACCAAGAAGCATTAGTATTGATTTTATCTGTCAACCTATTTTTATCTATTAAAGCTATATAAGAAGTAGATACTACTCTTGTTCTAGGATCTCTATTAATATTATCGAAAGTATATAATTGTTCTAAGTATAGTTCTTTAAGGTTAGTCTCTTTTTTTAAGACTCTTTTCGCACATTCTTCTAAGGTTTCACTCTTTGGATTTAAAAATCCACCAGGTAAACACCATTTATCTTTATAAGGATAATCATCTCTTTTAACTAGTAAAATACTCATCATTTTTTTATTAGTTTTGCGATAGTTTTCTTGTTTTTCTGACGAAACACTTACAAGTAAGATATCAACTGTCATTGATAACTGATCAAAAGCTTCTGGATTGTAATGTTTTAAAAATTCTTCTTCGCTTTTATACATCTAACTTCTCACCCATCCTATAATAAATACCATAGTTTTTCTTTATCTTTCATTACTGTTTTAACTATTCCCCCACCAAGACAGTATTCACCATCATAAAAAACACAAGCCTGTCCAGGAGTAACTGCTTTAACATTATCATAAGTAACATAGATGGTTCCATCATCATTATATGTTAGTTTAACTGGTACATCTTCGGCACGATAACGAAACTTAGCAGTACAGTTAGTTGGTCTTTCTTCACAATTAAAGTTAATATCTTCAATTATAGCACCATTAGAGTATAAATATTTGTTATCTTCCCCTTCTGCTACATATAAGATGTTTTTTTCAAGATTTTTACCAACTACAAATAGTTTTTCTTTTGTTCCTCCAATATCTAATCCTTTTCTTTGACCAATTGTATAATACATTAAGCCTTGGTGCTTACCAACTACTTTATTAGTATCAATATTAACCATATCGCCTTCTTTACTTGGTAAGTAGTTTTTTAAAAAATTTTTGAAATTTCTTTCTCCAATAAAACAAATACCTGTTGAATCTTTTTTATTAGCAGTAATTAAATCATATTTTTTAGCTATTTCTCTTACTTCACTTTTATTTTCGATATCACCTAAAGGGAAGATAACGTTTTCTAGTTGTTCTTTATTAAGCTGTGATAAGAAATAAGTTTGGTCTTTATTTTTTTCCTTACTGCGCATAAGACGGCCATTTTCCATTTTAGCATAGTGTCCTGTTGCTATATAATCAGCTCCTAATCTTTTAGCTTCTTTTACAAAGGCGGAAAACTTAATATATTTATTACACATTATATCAGGGTTAGGTGTTCTACCTTTTTTTAATTCATCTAAGAAATAAGTAAAGACATCATCCCAATATTCTTTAATAAAATCTATTCTATGTAATGGTATACCAATTTTATCCGCTACTTTTTTAGCATCATTATAATCTTGTTCTTGTGGACAAATTGATTCATTTAGATTAGGATTACCTAAAAAATCGTTATTAATAGTACTATCCCAATTACGCATAAAAAGACCAATAACGTCATATCCTTGTTCTTTTAAAAGAATAGCAGCAACAGACGAATCTACCCCTCCACTTAAACCAATAACTACTTTCTTACTCATATATATCACCCATTTCTTGCTTAATTATAGCAAAAAAAAAGAATTTTGTACACTACTCAAAGATTTGTAATATTACTTATTCAAATATCATTTTTTTATCATCACTAATATAAATAGCTTGGTTATCTGTCAAATATAAATTATCACTTGAGGTAACTAATCCATTTGCTGTTCCTTTTTCACAATGAACGTCTAGTTTGTTGATAATAAAGTCAAGACCATTTTGATATTCGCCACTAGCACATACACTTCCAGCACTTACTCCTATATAAATTCCACCTTGTTTAATATATTCATTAACTGTTTCTTTGAAATCTATTTCGTTTATTCTTTCAACTAAATGTTCTGTGTCACCACCACAAACATATATTGCATCATATTCGCTTATTTCTTTGACTGAAAGTGATTTGTGCATATCATAAATTCTAATATTTTCATCTAATATTCCACATTTACTCAAGTCATCTAAACAATATGGTAAAACTCTTATAGCTTCTGGATCAATAGCAGCTGTGATTATAAATAAAACTTTTACGTTTTTAATATCTCTATCTAGTAATGCTAAAAACTTATTCTTTATATTTTTGTTATCAAACCCTGTACTTGTTAAAAGTATCTTTTTCATCATATAATCACCTTTTCTATTCTTCGATTTCAATAGTTATTGTTGGTATCTTTGAATTTTTAATTTCTTCTTCAATTTCTTTTTGCATACTCTTAGCATTATCAAAATCTGCGTTTCTTAACTTTGTCCTTTCAAATAATAGCTTATCATCTATATGAAGATATACTATTAAATCACAATCAAGTAAAACTGTACCAAACATTGGAGTTCCAGCTACTATATGCAATTTTTCTCTTACAAGTTCGTTCATCTTATTTCCAATTTCTTTTGTCCAAGGGGTTTGACAAACATATTCAGTTTCTTCTTTTGTTAATAATGGAAATATTTCTTCGTCCATATCTTTTCCGATATTATTATTTTTTAATATAGTTGACTTACCTGTACAAGTAGTTCCTAAGACACATACTCTTTTATTTGAATTATTACTAAATATTCTTCTTAATTTTTCTGTTGTAGTCATATTTATTTCCTTTCTTACTTGTTTACTTACTATATATAGTACAGTAGGGAAATATGTTTATCAATACTTTTTTACTATAACAAAAATAATTTCAAGAAATTAGGCATAAAAAACGTATCAAACAAACTACAACATCCTGCTACTACAATACTAGCAACTAATACCTGTAGATATCTTTTCATAGAATGTCTTAATGATATATCTTGTTTTAAGAATAAATAACTAAATATTTTTTTAGAAAAGAAAGCCGAAGAAAAGCCTAGAAATATTAAATATAATAAAAGTACGATTGGTCCTGGTATTAAATAACAAACTGCTAGAATAATTCCTTTAAACTTATAAGTAGTAAGAATAGATACTATAGAAAAACTTAATAAAAAACCTTTTCCAAAGCATAATATATAAATAAATGGTAGACCAATAATAGAAATACCTAAAAGCCAGATAAGTATAACTAGGGATAAATTCCCTATCAAGCTATTAATTAACATTGGTATATAGTTTATATCATTTTTCTTAATAGCATCAAAGAAAATGTTTAGTTGATTAGTTATTAAAGTATGATCACTCTTTGATAAAATTAGGTTATAAACAATTCCACAGACAATTCCTAATGTAATAGTTATAATAATAGATAAATAGATTTTTTTCTGTTCATAAAGCTTATTTTTTACTTTTTTACTTGCTTCATTCATTAATATCACCCTTAGTAAAGTTTATTCTAAATATTTAGTAACTTGTTATTTTTTCTTTTACAAAAAGTGACTTTTTTTATATAATTATGTTAGAGGTGAACAAGATGAATAAGTTTATGAAAATTATGTCTATTATCTTAGTAGTAGCAGTAATTGCTAGTTTTCTAGGTGTTATTGTTTATTATGTTATTTAATATCAATAAATCCTTCTATTTCAGGTATTATCTCACCGACTAGTAATTGATTATTATAATATTTTATAACAATATCATTTAATCTTTCTTTGTCATTAGCAAGTGATAAAACAACTAGTCCTGCTATTCTATCGGAAATATACTGATTTAATCTAACTCTTTCACTAGGTGATACTTTATATCTATCAAATATTTCATTTATTGGACTATTTTCATATATATAATTGACATAACTTTTAGTAATCATGTCAATTTTTTTGTCTTTTTTTAAAAATCTAACACGTTTCCAAACCTTCATTTTATCAAATCCTTTACAAGTACTATATTATAGCATACTAACGAAGTAACTGGTAGATATTTACTCTATTTTTTTTAAAATTTTAGTCATACTAATAATGTAGCCTACTAAAAGGAGATGATTATCATGAATTTTTTAAAAAATAAAAAATGTAAGCTACAATATTTTTTCCTTCTTCTAGCTATATTTATTATTCCCTTAAATGCTTATGCTTATTCTAATTATATTATCCCAGGCGGAGAAACCGTTGGTATTGAAGTAAATTCAAAAGGTGTATTAGTTGTTGGATTTTACAAGGTACAAAATGAATATATTGGAAAAGACACTGGTTTTTTAGTAGGTGATAAAATTATTTCAATTAATAATCAAAAAATAACTACTATTGATGAAATGGTAAATATTGTTAATAAGGAAGCAACGAACAAAAAGTTAGATGTAACTATTGAACGTAACAGTAAGACTTCTACTCTACCATTAGATCTTATTTGTGATAGTGAAAGTGTTTGTAAAACAGGACTTTATGTAAAAGATGAAATAACTGGTATTGGAACACTTACTTATATTGATCCAGACACTAAAATTTTTGGGGCATTGGGTCATGAGATTTTAGAAAAAACTACTGGTGAAAGATTTGAAATTAAAGATGGTAAGATATTTAAAGCTGATGTAACTAGTACTACTAGAAGTAGTAATGGTTCTCCTGGAGAAAAAAATGCTATTTATGATAAGAGTACTATCTATGGTAAAATAACTACTAATGAAAAAACTGGTATTTTTGGAAAATATCAAGATACTTTTCCTAGCAATGATACTTTAAAGGTAGCTAATAAAAATGAGGTAGTTAAAGGAAAAGCTACTATTAGAACAGTTTTAAACGGTAGTGATATTAATACTTATGAAATAAACATTCTAGAAGTTAATAAAAACAGTGATACTAAAAATATTTTATTTGAAATAACAGATTCTACTCTTCTTGAAGAAACTGGTGGTGTCATTCAGGGGATGAGTGGTTCACCTATCATTCAGAATAATAAAATAGTTGGTGCAGTAACACACGTTATTGTAAATGATACAAAGAAGGGTTATGGTATTTTTATAACAACAATGCTTGAAGAAGGCGATAAAAAAGGTGCTAGTAGTTAGCATCTTTTTAACATGACATAGAACTAAAACAAAGGAGATTTACTAGGCGTTAAGGGAAGAGTTTTAATACCATTTAACATGACATAGAACTAAAACTACCCTAACAGCTGATAAAGATAATCATTTGTTTTAATACCATTTAACATGACATAGAACTAAAACCAACTTTACTTGGTAAGAGTTCCACCGTTTGTTTTAATACCATTTAACATGACATAGAACTAAAACCAGGTTGCTACAATTAACAAAAGTTAAACCGTTTTAATACCATTTAACATGACATAGAACTAAAACAACACTTACGAATAGATTTAACTCTATCACGTTTTAATACCATTTAACATGACATAGAACTAAAACCAGGTTGCTACAATTAACAAAAGTTAAACCGTTTTAATACCATTTAACATGACATAGAACTAAAACTTATTTAGACGTGAAAAGGAGAAATGACGAGTTTTAATACCATTTAACATGACATAGAACTAAAACCTCTTAAATCACAGCAACATTGAGCTATTTGTTTTAATACCATTTAACATGACATAGAACTAAAACTTACCTCATAAAGATTGCCACTGAACACCCGTTTTAATACCATTTAACATGACATAGAACTAAAACATTATACTATCTGCCCAATCATTATTCTTTGTTTTAATACCATTTAACATGACATAGAACTAAAACCTTCTTTAAGGCTTGCGATGTGTTGGCGAAGTTTTAATACCATTTAACATGACATAGAACTAAAACTAGTACCAAGCGGAATTACTAAAGTTAACAGTTTTAATACCATTTAACATGACATAGAACTAAAACCCATAGTTAAATCTAATTGTGGAGCAATTTGTTTTAATACCATTTAACATGACATAGAACTAAAACAATAGTAGTAAAAGCCTTTTCTTAAAGTTAGTTTTAATACCATTTAACATGACATAGAACTAAAACGTGCTTTAGCGAGCTCCTCTTTGGTACCACGTTTTAATACCATTTAACATGACATAGAACTAAAACCTCAAATTATAGTTCTATAAAAAATATCATAGAGTAATATTTTTCAGTCAAATGGTAATTATATTTATCTATGTCAATTTTATTTTAACATGAATTCTACTAAATTGTTATCTATAATTAATTTATTTTCAAAATTTGTTTTACATCCGTAACTTTTAGAATCTATTAACATTAGTTTAACTTCATTATAAATAGCATATTTATATAATTCTTCTAATTCTTTTTCTGTTAGATATAATTTTAAATTTACAAAAATCAAAAATTTGTTAGCTTTTGCTATCTTTTCTAAGTCTATTAACGATAAGAGATTATCAAGTAAGTTGTCTGAGAGATTAAGCTTTAGTTTAATTATCTTAACTAAAGATTCAACATTTACCTCGTTATTAATTACTACTGGTAAATCTGTTTCTTTTATTACTTTGTTGTACTTGTATAATAATTTTTGATATAAACTCAATAGTGTATTATCATCACTATCTTTGATATTATCTATAATTATTTTGTTTATTTGGTTTAAATATTTTTTAGTATCTAAATTAAAGTTAAAGAAATCAGATAAAACTAAAATTTTATTACTAATATTTATCTCTTTATTATCATTACCAAATACTTTAATTTCATCTATAAAATCACCATTATCTATATCAGTAAAATTTTTTATTAATCGAAAAAGTAAACGTTTATTTTCTATTTCTAGTACCATTATCTTACTGTTTTCTAGATAAATACTATTATCTAGATAATCTATATTAATCTTCATAATATTACCAACCTACTATCATCGTTAATTATCTTAGTATCAGGCTCTCCTATTATATATTCTATTTGGGAATACTGTTTCTCAGTTATTGTTAAAACTTGAATTATTCCTTTCTTTGGAGCATTTTTTCTTACTCTATTAAATAATAAATCTGCTTGTTGTTGATTTAATATAATCTTTGAATAAACAGATTCTTGCGTCATAATAAATCCTTCACTTAGTAAGAATTTTCTAAATTTTAAATAGTTTCTTTTGTCTTTAGCATAGACATTTGGTAAATCAAAAAATACCATTGTTCTCATAATTCTATTCCTTATCATAAATAAAATCCTTATAATTTTCTATATTTTCAACTGAATCAAGCGTTTTCTTTACATAAAATTTAATAACATCTTTTAGAGAATAACTTTTGTTCTGAAATTTATATGGCTGATTAAATATATTTACAATATCCATTTTATAATTAGTATCAAGTTCCCTTTCTTTATTAAAATAAACAAAATTATCAATTATAACTCTAAATGGTTCCATTAAATCACAACTCAAGTTAAATTGATTAAATTCGTTCTTATGATTTATTCCTAATTGTGTTAAATAACCGTTAGCAATTATTTCCTTATTTATGGTGGATAGTAAAATTGCGTAACCATAATTCAAAGCTGAATTGATATTATCATCATTATGTCTTATAAAATCATTACCAAATAGTAGGTTAAAATAGACTTTAGCAGCGTGACCTTCTCTATTTGTCTTATCTCCTATTTCAATTTCATCAATATAGTCAAGCAACATCTTATATTTAGAACATTTAATTTTTTTCAATAGAGTTGCTTGATTTAAAATCTTATTTCTTATTATCTTTTGCCATAAAACGTTCTTATCTTTTTGTTTCCAAGCTATTTGTTTTTTTATTTGTTTACTTGTATTATGCCTTGAATAATAACTAGATATTTCTCCAAATGGATTATGTTTTTCATCACAAAATATAATATTAATTTTATTATCAGAAAGTTCTTTTAGTAAGTAGCTAGTGATAACAGTTGAAATAGAATCAACTATAATAGTGTCGATTTCAGAAAGATGAATATATTTTTCATCATCTTCCTGCTTGACTACTAAAAATCTATTTTTGTAACTTAATTTAGATTGCTTTGTAATAACAATAGTTCTAAAGCTCATCTTCTTTGCACCTTATCCCAGTTCTTGATTTATTATAAATTATACAATTTTCAATTGTGCGACCATGTTTTCGACCAAAGGCTGATGAAAATTTGACATTTAAAAATTTAAAATTGGCAGTTTGACTATCACACTTCAAAAGCTTCATAAGTTCAATAATAGTATTTTCCTTTTCGATTTCTGATAGATTAGTTAAATCTTCACATCCTATCATCTCTTTTAAAGTTGGCATTAGATTTTGATAAAGAACATATTCTTTATCTATTTTTTCTACTATATATTTAATAGTATCTATCAAGTCATTATTATACTTAATGACGTCAATTTCTTGTTTTCTATCATTAAATAATCTATTTAGAGATTGCTTATGATTAATCATAAATTGTTTATCAAAGTTAAATTCTTTGCCATTAACAACTTCTACATAGTTTGATGCCCCAACCAAATAACAAATTTGTCCATCCCAGTTTAATAAACTAGAAAATGGTATTGGCTTTGATATGCTTAAAATATCATCTTTAGAACTTAAATCTAATAATCTAGCTATATAATCTTTTCTTACATTATCATCTTTCTTTGCTGTTGTTTCAATATAAATAGGCATACCTATCATTTTCTTTTTCTCTTTATCTTTTAAATTATAAGTTATCATTAAAGCGTATGATGGGTTAAGACTAGTATAAGAGCCATATTTTTCTGTTGGTAAATTTCCTTTTAATCTGACTCCATTGCCACCTTTTTTGCTTTTTGTTTCATCATAAAACTTTCCTGTTCTTATTTCTGTTTTCTTACTAACTAAAATATCATTTCTGTACAAAGTATCTTCTACTCTTTTATTGAATAAATCTGCATCAAAATCTTTAGTAAGAACCTCACCAGTTTCTTCATCAATAGTATTAGGAATAATTCTATTAATTACAGTATGAGTGGCATAATCAAGACTATTTATTACATATCCATACTTTAAACTTTTATAATCTTTGTTTTTTCTTAATTCAGCATTTAGCTCTTTTAAACTCTCAAAATCAACTTTTTTTCTTAAATAATTTTCTTTATATTCTCCAAGAACAGTAGCTAAATAGGCATCATGAGCATGATGATAATCATTAATATCTCTAAATTTATATAAATTATATTTCTCTCTATAATTATGCGAAAGACTAGCTTTTAAATAAATTACTTTACTATCTTTATAATAATTATTTAAAATATTAGCAACATGTTTAGTAATTTGCCTTGTTTCTACTAACTGTCTATTAATAAAACCTTCAATATCCTTGTCTTTATATACTTTTCTTGTTAAATTATAGAATTTTTTTCTAGATATTAAATTAATATCAACCAAATGTTTCCACCATTTTTTGTTTGCTTCTGTTTGATAATAACTTGGTAATACATAACTAGCTGCTTTATTTTGATTTTCCTTTTTTAGAACTAAGGCTTTGTTATCAATTGAATCATCTTTAATCAAAGTTCGTGGTATAATGTGATCTATTTCATATTCATCAAGTCTATAAATATCAAGTGATTCCATACTATATAAGCTTTTTCCTTCTTGTCTAAAGTATAATAACAATTTTAAATCAATATCTTCCTTGCTTTTTAATTCAGATACCAAATGCTTATAATTATTTATAGATTGTTTAGAGTCCTCATAAAGTTTTAATAACTGTTTTTTTCTATCAACTGTTCTTTTTTTCTCTTCAGTACTTCTTGCCATTTCTATTATGATATTTTTTGGATCATATCCTATATAATCAGTTATTTCTTCAACAATCTTTAAAGCTTGATAAATACCTCTCTTGTTAGCTGGAGAAGTAGCTAAATTTCCCACAACATCATAGCTTAACTTTTTAAATTCATCTATATCATTTTCTTCAGCTATCATTTGTTGAAATTTATATTTGTCATCATTAATTATTTGCATAAAGTTACTTTCTGTTTCGTACATTAAATCCATAATTGATTTTTTAGAAGCAGTTTCTTCATCATAATAATATTTCCTCGTTAATAGTTTTTCAGACAAACTACTCCATCCACTATATTTAATTTTCAAGATAGTACTTATTTTATCATTAGATAAAAGTGGATATTCTCTTTCTAGTTTAGTCTTTAAAATGTCTTTATCTTCAAAAATAGTAATCCACTCAATTATTTGCTCTGCTTCATTTTGTTTATAAGGAGTTCCACTAAAGATACCATTATCTCCCATAAAGTCAACATAGCTTTTCATACTATTAGCAAATTTATTATCAGCTGAATATCCTGTTATGGTTATATCTGTACCATAGGCATCAAACTCTTTATTAGAATAAATATATTTTTTAAATTCTTTATCAGTAATAGTTGAACTTGATTTCAAAAATAATTCTTCATATATTTTATGCTGTAAGTTTAAAGGCAATAAATGATCATTTATTTTGATTTGTTTTAATTCATTCAAGACTTTAAACTTAGAATATAATATTGAATTTGTTGGCATAGCATCTTCCTTTAAAAGATAGGTACACTTTGATATCATTCTTTTAATAAATTTTTCAGCTGTTTCTTCTTTATTAACCACTTCATCAAAGTTGAATGGAGTAATTTTTTCATCATTATTACGGACCATCCAAGCAAATTCACTTTTATCACTTGAGGTTAAAGGTCCAACATAGTATGGTATTCTAAATTCTAATAAACGAACTATTCTATAAGTTTTATCATTATATTTTTCAAGTAAGAAAGGATAATATTTTCCTTGATTTTCTATAATCTTAATTAATTCGCTTTTATTTAATTGATATGGAAACTTACCATTATCAGTTGACGTTATTCTTGGTAAAAATAAACCATTAGTTATTCTTTCTTTAATTTCAGTTTCATATTTGGACTTTGTCTCTTCATTTTGTTCAAATTTTTTGTCTAAATATTTATTAAGTTCTTTTGTAAATTCTTCATAAGTAATTTTATTTCTAACATACTTATCATATAAGCAATAATCTTTTTCCTTAGCATTTTTAGGTGTTCTAAATATCTTTTTATATATTTCTCTATCACAATTAAATAATTGTTTTAAAAATAGTAAATCATTTTTGTGAATATTATAATTATCAATCATTTTATTAGATATACTAGCATTCTTACTATCTTTGAAAAATCTTTTTAAGAAAATAGTATCATATATTTCTTTCATAGAAGAAAGTATTTCTATTTTATCTTTAAGATTATTTTCAAACTCATCATATTTATCATCATATTCACTACTACCAAAACTTAATTCTACTTTATAATCAGTATCTTCTATCATCAACATCTTTAAAAAATTGAATTTATTACCATTAATCATTTTTGTAAATTCATCTATAAATTGTTTAGGAAGTGTACTAATACTATTTTTTATTTCTATTTTTCTATCATTTTTTGACTCTAACAAGATGGCTTTTTCTAGTTGCTCTAAATCAATTAAATTTGTATAATCATCACTTAATTCAATTTCATTACTTAACTCTATAATAGAATCAAAAAACACTTTAAATTTTTCACATAAATCTAAATTATCTACATTAAATTTATCACCTTGATATAAAAAATTACCACGATATTTAATTATATGATGAATAGCAAGATATATTAATCTTATATCAAACTTCTTATCTTCTTCTATTAAAGCATTTCTTAAATGATATATTGTTTTATAATTTTGTTGATAAGATTTAAAAAAATCTTTTTCTTCTTTTGTTAAAACTATCGTTTTATTTACCATATCATCTTCTTGATAAAATGATTCTTTTAATATTTGAAAAAAATTGGAATCAACTTTATTTATTTCATCTTTGAACTCATTTTGTAGTAAACTAATTCGATACCTTCTTCTATCATATCTTCTCCTAGTACTTCTATAATTTCTTCTTTCAACAGCTGGATTCGCATTATCAAAAAGTCTTACACCCCATAATGCTTTATTTCCTTTACGCATTATTTTTTGATTATCTGTCTCAACTACTGCCCAACCAACTGATTGAGTACCTATGTCTAATCCGATATTATAATTTTTCATTTTTACTTGACACTCCTTTTGCCTGTATGTTACTATGTACTTGTCTTAATACCATTTAAGATGACATAGAAGAGTTAAAATAAAGGTTTACCTAAATACTCATTATGTGATGAGAAACTGCTTAGGCAGTTTTTTTGTTAACTCTTAATTTGATTTTATCATATATTATTAAATAATCAATAAATAAAAAAACGCTCAAACACGATGAGTATTTTTTATTATGCTTTAAATTTATCTTTAACACTTTTAACATCTACTAGTTCGAAACGATACTTTTGCTCTACATTAGGATATTTATTGTGATCAACTTCACTTAGAAACATTTCTACTGGTCTTACCCATAATGAACCGTCGTCATATAATCTACGATATACAACCATTTCTTTATGTGTTTCTGAATCAGTTGCTATATCTTCTACAAGATAATAATCCCCTTTAAAATGACGATATATTCCATGTATTACTAAACTATTCATTTACTTCTCCTGCAAATTCTTTGATAGTACCATCTTCACCAACTATTTCTGTTAGGGCTTTTTCGGCATCTTTTAAATCTTTATCGCAATCTTTGGCTAATTTCATTGCTTCGGTAAAACTTTTTATCGCCTGATCAAGAGCAACTTCTCCATTTTCTAAAGATTTAACAAGGTTTTCTAATTCACCCATTTTTTCTTCAAACTTTTTTTCTTTCTTTTCCATACACACACCTCTTTTATATAATGGTAGCGTCAATTCTACCATCTTTTAGTTCTATTTCTATTTTATCGTTACTCTTTAAATCTTTAACACTACCTATTGCTTTATTGTTATGTTTAATAATACTATAACCTCTATCTAGTGTTTTTAAAGGACTAAGAGCATCTAATTTATTGATTAATAAAAGATAATTATGTTTTTTCTTATCAAGAATCACTTCGGGATTAGTAATACATCTTCTTGTTAATACTAAATTTAATTTAGCTTTTTTTCTATCTAATAAGTTTTTATAATTAGTAACTAATCTATCTTCTAAATAGTCCAGTTTCATTGTTTTACTAGCATATAAATCTATTGGATTGTTTAGTATATAGCTATCTTTAACTTTTAATAATCTTTTCTTTTTTAGTTCTAAAATAGTATTTATATTTTTAATACTACGAAGTTTTAACTGTTCAATATAATTAATTACATCAGTTTTATTAGGTACAGCTAGTTCTGCTGCTCCTGTAGGCGTTGGTGCTCTAAGATCTGCTACAAAGTCAGCGATTGTAAAATCAATCTCATGACCTACAGCACTAATAACAGGAATAGAACAATCATATATTGCTCTTGCTACTATTTCTTCGTTAAAAGCCCACAAGTCTTCGATAGATCCTCCACCTCTACCAACTATTAAAACATCTAAATTATAGCTTTCTGCTATTTTTATCTGCTTTACAATATCTTCTTTAGCATTCTCTCCTTGTACAAGAGCTGGAAATAAAATAACTTCTACTAAAGGAAATCTTCTATTAATAGTAGAAATAATATCTCTTATAGCAGCTCCAGTAGATGCTGTTATTACTCCTACTCTTTCTGGTATTCTAGGAATCTTTTTCTTATGACTTTCCAAAAATAAACCTTCACTAGCAAGTTTCTTTTTTAATTGTTCAAACGCTACATATAAGTTTCCTATTCCATCCTCAGTCATTTCATTTACATAAATTTGATAACCACCTGTGGCCTCATAAACTGATATTTTACCTTTGACAAGTATTTTCATTCCATCTTCTGGAGTAAACTTAACACTTCTTGCACTAGATGCAAACATAACAGCGTTAATTCTACTACCTTCATCTTTTATAGTAAAATAAAAGTGCCCTCTAGTATGAGCCTTAAAGTTAGATATTTCTCCTTTTAAATACACTTCTTGTAAGTTAGTATCATTATCTATTTTATATTTAATATATCTTGTTAGTTGACTGACAGTTAAATACTCATTCTGCATCTTTATCCTCTTCGTGATAAATCTTGTCTAAAACACCATTTAACATCTTTACAACTGATTCTTCACTATATTTCTTAGATAAATTTATTGCTTCATCTATTACTACCTTTTTTGGTGTATCTGTATAGATAAGTTCATAAATAGCTATTTCAAAAATAGCTTGATCTACTTTATTAAGTCTATTTATTTCCCAGTTAATTAAATAAGTATTCGCTTTCTTATCTAATTCCTCTTTCTTTAAAATTACTTCATTTACAATACTTTCAATAAATTTTTTATTACGACCTTCAACTCTTGAAAAAACTTCATCCAAATCATAACTAGCTTCTGCTTTTTCTAGTATAGATATTTGATAAAGTATTTTCATAGCTGTTTCTCTTGCTCCACTACGTGTTTCTTCCATTAATTATCACCTCACAACAACTTTATTATACTAAGAAAAAGGCCTATTTACAAGCAAAAAAAGAAGCGTTTTACTTCTTCTTAGAAAGTTCCACAATTCTATACCAAGTAACTGGATCTACTACTCCATTTACTGGTAATCCTTCTTGTTTTTGAATAGCTTTTACTGACTGTTCTGTTAAATCATCAAAGTTACCAGTTACCTTAATACCTGGTATAGAATGCGTTTTACTACAAATCATTAGTAAAAATCTTTGAACTCTAATTACATTAGCACCAGTCATTCCCTTAGAAACTGTATAGCCTGGGAAAAATTCATCTTGATAAACTAATAACTTACTAGGAATATTACTTATTATATTACGATATGCAGTTATAATAGCTACCCAAGTCTTTTGATCTACTATCCCATTTGGATCAAGTCCATTTTGTTTTTGAAAAGCAATTACCATCTTTTCTGTATTCTCACTAAAGTCATGCCCTGTATCTAGGAAAGGAATATTAGGATCAAGATAAGCAATTATACTTATCAAATAGTTTAAGGTATCAATCTCATTACCACTATCGCCTTTCTTAATAGAAGACTGAAAAGCAAGTTCTGCTTCATCTTCACTAATACCTTCTGAATATAGGCTTGCCACTTGTTTAACTGAGTTATAAATATATTTTATTTTATACCAAGTTGCTTTATCAACAATGCCTGTAACAGGTAAGTTAAATATTTCTTGAAACTTTTTTACAGATGACTCCATATCTACTGTAAAAAATGGTGTTTCATTAGTTATTAAGGGAATGGCAGGATAATTTTTTCTAATTCTATTTAACTGAATCTTTAAAGTTCTTACATAGTTACCTGCTGCTCCTAGTTTAATAGGCACACCTGGATAACTTACAATATTATCAGAGATAGGGGCATTATAAATAAGTTTGATATTAGATCCATAATAATAAGATAATATTTCTAAAGGACTTAAACCATCTTTTGCTAGTCTTACACTTCCCCACTGAGACAGTCCATCACAAGTTACTATTTTACCATCACAGTACTGAGCATATAGTGGTTGAACACTATCAGTTCTTGCCACATAGTTATTAAAAATATCATCTACTATTGTAACTATTGAATCATAGAACTGACTATTTTCTTTAAATGTTTGGTCATATTTAGGATTACTTGTTATATCAAAGTCATAGCCTTGTGAAGGATACCATTCATTGTAAACCCGGTTTAGAGCAAAAGATATTTGGGCTAGTACATTAGCTTTTATCGCATCAGTTGGCCAAGTTGGATATATTTCATTAGAAGCAACGTTTTTAATGTATTCAGCAAAAGGAACAGTTATATTTTTAGCCTTTTCACTGGGGGAACCTAAATGAACAGTAATAGTTTCAGGTATTACTGGTGTATTAATTTCCATTTATTGTTTCACCCTTGTCTGTGATTGGTATCATTTTAATATATTGTAGTACTTTAACATCTCCAATCATATTTATTATGTACTGTTTAAGACAATCATAGTTATCTTTCATTGCCGTTAACCTATATGAAGTAGTAGATGATGTTTGGAAACTATTATCATCATAACCACTAGTTGGAGCTGGTAGTGTTATATTATCAATAATTCCACTAGAATCAGTATATCCTCTAAAGAATAAGACATTATTACCCCCGATTTCTTTAGTAATAATAATTTCAGCATCCTCAATAGGAATAGCTTGATAAGCAGTAAAAGCCATCACCTTTAAGCTTCCTTGTTCAGGATTAACCACAGCAAAAGCTTTATACTCTTCCGTTTTTGAAAATTCTTCATAAGAAATAAGTGTTGCCATTAACTAACCTCCTTTATTTTTAATTGCTCTCCAATCATAAGATTGTTATTAGTCAAATTATTTAAGGCTTTAATATTATCTACACTAGTATTATAACGTCTTGCAATAGTATATAAACTATCACCTCTTTGGACTGTATACATTATATATTGTGGTTCAACATAACCAGTACCAATACATTCTTCCTCAGGATTAATTGGTCCATCTCCTGTTGCACTTTTAATCATTAATTGTTGACCTATAAAAAGATTATTACTAGTAAGGTTATTTAATGATTTAATCTCATCTACTGTAATATCAAACTTTTTAGCAATAGAATATAAACTGTCTCCTTTTTGTACTGTATACATTGCCATTTCTTCTCCCTTATCTTGCGTTGGTAGTTTTAATACTTGTCCAATACTAAGCATATTACTAGTTAAGTTATTAATTTTTTTAAGTTCATCTACTGTTATATTGTTTTTATTAGCAATAGAATATAAACTATCTCCTTTCTTTACTACATAATCTTTATAAGTAGTTGGTGTAGATGTAGCATTATCATCAATAGCAATTATTAACAGTTGTCCTACTGTTAAGCTATTACTAGTTAAATTATTGAGTCTTGTTATATCTTTAACTGTAGTATTATATCTTTTAGCAATTGAATATAAGCTATCGCCTTTTTTTACTACATAATCAATAGTAGTAACAGTAGAAGGAATCTTTAATATCTCTCCTTTAGTAATAGTATTACTAGTTAAGTTATTAATTCTTTTAAGTTCATCTACTGATACTCCAAACTGTTTACTAATTCCATATAAGGTATCGCCACTTTGAACTGTATATGTTTGCATATCTCACCTCAATTAAATATATGCAAAAAGAAAAAAAGCATACTAGAATTAATCTAATTATGCTTATTTATTAAACATATTCAATATTATTTTCTATTCTTAAACCAGGTAGTTTCTTAACTAATGTCTTGTTAATAATATTATCAATAGTAGTAGGTGTTTGCTTAGAAACAATAAATTCTTCATCAGTTAGTCCATATTCTTCAAATAACAAATCATGATACTTTTTAGTTATACCAATCTTCTTTTTTTTATAATCAGTTAATTCTTTTTTACTATCTAGTCTTGTAAATAATTTTTCATACTCACTTACTTCTTTTATATAGTCAATGTTCCATCTAGTAGCTGGACAACCAAAAAGTTCTAAATCACTATGATAAGGATTTTTCTTATCATATAATTGTTCTAGTTTAGTCATAACTAATTCTAATTGTTCTTTTCTTACTTTCTTATCATCTACTATTTGAAATAATTTTAACACTCCATTTTCGTAATTATAATCAAGTATTCTAATAGCAGGATTACCAATGCCTTTATAAGCCATTAACCCTGATATTCTATCTTTATTATCAAATATTTTAAGTTCTTGTTCATTATTTAGTAATTCTAATGTCCTATTATATATATTATAAGCAACTATATTTTTATATAAATCAAGATTTTGTAGTATTTCTTTATCTTCAATATCTATAATATCTTTAACAGCAGAAAATTCAAGTTCAACTAACTGATTTAAATAATCAATTACTCTTGGATTTAATATTCTTTTATACCTATTTAATGATTCTTTTAATTCCTCTTTACTACTTATTTTTTTATAAGTTATATTACCTAGTCTCATTTAATCAAATCCTTAATGTAAATTATTTTTATATGTTTCTAATCTATTTTTAAATTCATCTATTCCTATTATTTTTAATAAGTCATATAAATTAGGAGTCTTATTACGACCTGTTAATATATGTCTAATCATTTCACAAACACTACCAATATGTCCTTTATATAATGTTTCATCTTCTTTATACATCTTTACAGATGGTGCATAGTTATTTTCTTCAGCTAGTTTTTGAATCTTTTGATACCATTCATCTTGGCTATCGTTACTATTATATACTTCTATATATTTAGCTAAAATATCATAATCTACTACTTCTTCACTCACTTCACTATAACTAGCTTTTAAATCTTCATAAAATATTTCATTATATAAGTAACTTGATTCAGCTTTAACATCTTTTAATACTGCTATATCTTTACGTGGTCTTTTACCATCTCTTTCGATATTTAAAAATGCTATTACTTTATCTTTATAAGTAGTTAAAAGTTTAGCAAAATCACTATCATATTCTAAAGAGTATTCTAATACTTGATTATATAATTCTTCTGCTGTTAGTCTAGAGAAATATGTTCTTGAAATATTATTTAACTTCTCCATATCGAATAATGTTCCACCAGTCGGCATCTTCTTAAAGCTAAAAGTAAAGTCTTCAATACCTTTATCTTTATTTTGTAAATACCACTCTTCAAAGTTAGTATTAGCTAGTGTTGCAAGATACAAACGAACAGCATCTACTGGAATACCGGCTTCTTTATAATAGCTAACAGAAAACTCTGGATCTTTTCTTTTACTTAGTTTTCTAATCTTACCATCTTCTTTTTTAGTAAGGGGAGCAATATGAGCATATTTACAAGGTTTAAATCCTAATAACTTACAAAGTTGTAAGTGTTTTGGGAAACTTGGAACCCATTCGTCTCCTCTAACAACATGAGTAGTCTTCATTAAGTGATCATCTACTACATGAGCAAAATGATAAGTTGGAATACCGTCTTTTTTAAGTATTACTTCATCTATTATATTTTCTGGTAAAACAATATCACCTTTAATCATATCATGTAATATTATTTCGTTATGCATGTCACCAGGAGACTTCATTCTGATAACATAACTATCGCCTTTAGCAAGATGATCTTTTACTTCATCAATGGATAAATCTCTATCAACAGCATAAACACCATAAATACCAATTGCTTCTTTTCTTAACTCTTGTCCTTCTCTTATTTCACTTATTTCTTCTTCACTCATAAAACAAGGATAAGCTTTTCCTTCACTTATTAGTTTCTTAGCATAAGCTTGATAAATATCTTTTCTATCACTTTGCTTATAAGGTCCATAATCTCCCCCATAAGAAAATCCTTCTGTTGGATATATTTTAAAATGCTTTAGGGAAGAAAGAATCAAGTCAGTTGCTCCTTCTACTTCTCTTTTACTATCAGTATCTTCTATTCTTAAATAAAACACTCCATCACTTTGTCTAGCAAGCTCACTACTAATAAATGCTCCATATAAATTTCCTACATGCATAAATCCAGTAGGACTAGGACCAAATCTAGTAACCATTGCTCCTTCTTTTAAGTCTCTAGCTTTATATTTGTCTTCTATTTCTTCTACTGTTAATGGTAAATTGGGAAATAATAAATTCGCCAACTCTTCATACATATAAATCACTCCTCATATTTCAGTAATATTTTCCCATATTTATATAATAAAGTCAAACTCAATCTACAACTAATTATACTTAAAAACAGTATATAGATAGTATGTAACTATATTTTTACATATTAAAACCCTTATAAAATAAGGGTTAATCACTTATTGGCTGCCCCAGTTAGATTCGAACTAACGCATCGTGCGGTCAGAGCGCACTGCCTTACCGCTTGGCTATGGGGCAAACTCACATTAACATCATATCATAATTTTAGTTATTGTCAAGTCATGATGTTAACTATTTTAATGCTTTCTCCTAGAATTAATCTTATTTAATACTTTTTTGTATTCATCATTATATTTCTTAGGAATAGATTGCTCTATATCTAAGCTATCATCGCCATCACCAATAAGCATTAGTAATAATATATCAAAGTTTTTAATATTAGGTTTTGATGATAAAGCTTCTTCTAACCGATCATATTTATATAAGGCAGACTGCTTTTTTTCTTCATTATGCATATCCTTATAATACTTTATTTTTAAATTTAAGATCATTTTCTTATACGTTTGATCTAACGTGTCATAAAGTGTTTTAGTGCCTTGATTATTTTTTATTTTAGTTTGTTTATTTTTTTCTTCTTTAACTTTACTAGGAACCGTATTTGTTACTCCAATATTTGTTTTAAAAACTCTTTTTGGATTATTTTGTTTCTTAGGTATGGTTTTTTGTATTTCAGATGATTCAGTATCTTTACTTTGTACTTCAGGAATACTAGCCAATAAGTTTTCACTTGCTGTACCATTCTCTTTTACATAGTTTTTTTGTATTTTTTCTAAAGGCCTTGTCTCATCAAACCACCCAATCAAACCATCCCAGTTTCCTAAATTATAAAATTTACTTTTTCTTTCAAACTGCATTAGCAACTGCTTTTTTAATTTATCAGGAAAAATTGTATTTTGCTTCAATTGCTTTATCCCCATATTTAGTAATCCTAGTTTTTCATATATAGCTAATTTTATTAATAAATATTTTTCTTCTTCTAATTTTTCTTTAAAGCTTTCCAAAGTATCTAAATCTTTTACAGATATATTATCAACAACTATTTTATTTCTAATTTCTAATATTTTTATTGGAAACTCTTGTTTTTTTGTTTTAATTATTTCATTATACCAATCTGATATTTCTTCTGGATTTTCCTTGATTTCGTTTTCCGTGCGAATTTTCATTAGCTGACTTTGAATAATATTATCATTTGGAAATTTTTCAGCTATTTCTCTTGCACTCTCATAATCTCCATTTTTCACATAAGTTGTCATTAACTGACTTTGAATAATATTATCATTTGGAAATTTTTCAGCTATTTCTCTTGCACTCTCATAATTTTTATTTTCCATATAAACTGTCATTAACTGACTTTGAATTGGAGCATAACTCAAAAACTTTTTAGCTATTTTGATTGCTGCTTCATAATCTTTATTTCCCATATAAACTGTCATTAACTGACTTTGAATTGGAGCATAACTCGAAAACTTTTTAGCTATTTTGATTGCTGCTTCATAATCTTTATTTTCCATATAAACTGTCATTAACTGACTTTGAATTGGAGCATAACTTGAAAACTTTTCAGCTATTTTTATTGCGCTCTCATAATTTTCATTTTTCATATAAACTGTCATTAACTGACTTTGAATTGGAGCATTATTTGGAAATTCTCTAGCTATTTGTATTGCTTTTTCATAGTCTCTCTTTTTCATATAAATCTTTATTAACTGGCTTTGAATTGGAGCATTATTTGGAAATTCTCTAGCTATTTGTATTGCTTTTTCATAGTCTCTCTTTTTCATATAAAT
>OLQO01000184.1_pt1 | contig 62856 bp, 61 predicted proteins | sample 1672281 | NCBI WGS metagenome assembly OLQO01 (sample SAMEA3136667, study PRJEB25190) | human gut metagenome | biome: human gut; feature: human-associated habitat; material: faeces | place: Austria | collected 2013
TACGATTATTGTTATTATTAAAGCAATTAGGGTGATTGCAGCGTTGGAGGTTGGAAATTTGATGTTTGATGTTGGATTGTTTGACAATAGTTTATTTGTATGTTTATTTTTTGCATCCGGGTCGTCGGGAACGCCGACCCGTTTTTATGTCTTCATCATTTTCTATTTTTATATCAAAATTTGAGGCATTTGCACAAATGTCCCTTTCATTTATTTTATTTTTGTTTTCTAATAAATTACCTGTGTGTGTGTGTGTGTGTGTGTGTGTACAGCCACAACGTTTTTAAAGTTTTTGTTCACTTCTTACATCTCCTTCTTTTGTTTTTTGGCACGGAGCACCGTGCCCCTACATTAATTAAAATTTTATATTTTTATTTTACATTAATGCTTTTTAAAATGCAATACTTTTTTGTTCTTTATTTTTATATGCAGATCGCCCTAAGGATTCCGACCCCTACAACATTTGACAATAATATTTGTATAAAATATAGGCGACCAATGGTCGCCCCTACAATTTCATTCGTCATTTTATAAATTTATTATAATTGTGTCTTATTAATAATCTATTATTTCAACTCCTGTATAAAAATGTTTTATTATTTCTTCAAAATTTGAACCTTGTTTTGCCATTGCATCTGCTCCTGTTTGGCTCATTCCAACTCCATGCCCATAACCTTTTACATTAAATTTTATTGTTGTTTCGTTTATTGTGAATTCAAAGTTAGTAGATTTTAACCCAAAAATTGTTCTTGCTTCTACTCCTGATAGATTTTTATTTCCTACTTTTAGTGTTTTTACTCTCCCACTTTGTGTGTATTCTAATATTTGTATTGCATTTTCTTCTTGCCAATTTATTTGAAAATCGCTATATTTTTCTTTTACTTTTTGCTCTAATTCTTCTTTTGATATTTCAACTTCTGATGAATATTGTGTGTAACTATCTTCTCCTGCTGTGGTTACAGACTGCAAGTATTCATATCCGCTTCCTCCCCAAACATTTATTGGAATTTCTGTTGTTCCTCCACTGTTTGAATGAAAGAATGCATCTATTGGTTCTCCTTTATATGTAATAATTTTTCCTTTTGTACTATTTACCGCACTAACAATTTTATCCCAATTTGTTTCTCTTTCACTTTCTTCCCATTTGCTTAACCTATCTTCCTTTGTTATCCATGCTTGGCAACATTTAGAATCATCACATATACTTGCACCTTCATGTTTGTTATTGCTGTGTATAATAGTATAAATTGTGTAAGTTCTTGCAACAACTGCCTGTGCTTTTAATGCTTCTTGCTCAAAACTTGCAGGCATTTCACTAGAAACTACACCATATAAGTATTCATCCAAATTTATTTCCTGAATTTCTCCTGTTTTACTATGTAATAATTTTATTGTTGAATATTCTTTATAATTATATGGCGTTTTATTTTCTTCCTTTTGTGTTTCTGCATTTTCAGAAGTTTCTACTGTTTTTGTTTCAAATTTATTTGTAAAAACAAAAGGTATTATAAAACATATAACTACAAACCCTACTATATACAAAAATATCTTTTTCACATTCTTCTCCTTTATGATATTAATTTCACTTTCATTGAATTTAATATTTTCTTTTCTATTCTAGATACTTGTACTTGTGATATTCCTAGTATTTTTGCTACTTGAGTTTGTGTTTTATCTTTATAATACCTTAATAATATTATTTCTTTTTCTTTTTCTTCTAAATTAGAAATTGCTTCTTTTAATGCTATATTATTTGTAATAATTTCCGATTCATCTTTATTTGATGAAATTCTATCTAAAATATTTATTCCATCTTCATCATTTGAATTTGTTGGTGAATAAATAGATTCTACAACCTGTTTAGATTCCATTGCCATTGCTATTTCTTCTTTACTTACCTTTAGTTTACTTGCAATCTCCTCTATTCCAAGTTCGATTCCTTTTGCTAAATATTCTTTTTGAATTACTGCAATTTTAGTAGATAATTCTTTTAAGCTTCTGCTTACTTTTACAGGACCATCATCTCTTATAAATCTTTTTATCTCACCTAATATATATGGCACAGCATACGTTGATAGCTTTACCTCGTAGTCAGTATCAAATCTTTTTATTGCTTTTACAAAACCCATCATACCAATTTGGTATAAATCATCTATTTCATAGCCTCTACCTACAAATCTTTTAACAATATTGTAAACTAGGCCCTTATTATTTTCTACTAATTCATTAAACTTTTCTTTATCACCTTGTTTTGCAAGAATTATATCCTTTGTATTATTTTCATACATAGAAATTTCCTTTCTTTTTATTTATTAATTTGCTCTCATTGAAAATTTATTTGCTCCATCAAATAAGTTTTCAATATTTTCAGGCTTTTTTATTAGTTTTTTCATTGTAACTTTTGTTCCAAGTCCTAAAACAGACTCAACTTGCATTTCATCCATAAAACTTTCCATTATAGTAAATCCCATTCCGCTTCTTTCTAAATCTCCTTTTGATGTGTATAATGGTTGTTTTGCAAGTTCTATATTTTCAATTCCTTTTCCTGTATCAGAAATTTCTATAGAAATTGTATTGGCAAAAATTCTTGCAACAATTTTTATTATTCCTTCTGTATTTTCATAACCATGAATAATTGAATTTGTTACAGCCTCAGATACTGCTGTTTTTATGTCTGCAAGTTCCTCTATTGTAGGATCTAATTGTGCTGCAAATGCTGCAACAGTAACTCGAGCAAAAGCCTCGTTGTTAGATTTACTTAAAAATTCCAATTTCATTTCATTTTCATATAAACTTTTCATTTTAAATTTCCTTTCTTTTTTGTTATTTTCTATAAGGGCATACAGAAGTGTCTGCCCCTACAATGTTTAAGATTATTTTTATTAATTTTTTCGGGTCGCCGGGGACGTCGACCCCTACAACGTTTGACATTATTTTTTATAACATAATAAATATATTTTAAGGTATAAAAAACAATATATTTATTATGTTTATTATTTTATATTGACATTTTTTTATCAAATAGCAAATTTAAAATTATCATAAATGGGTATAACCTTTAGTGCTCCTGACATTTCCAAAATCTTTTTTGTACTTTTACTTACATTTATTAAGCCTAAATCTCCACCAAGCATTGTAGCAAGCTTAAATCTACCAAGTAAAAATCCTATTCCGCTGCTATCCATGAAGTTAACACTATTAAAATCAAATATAACTTTTTTAGGCATATGTCTTTCAATTTCATAATCTATTTTCCTCCTTAATTCTTCTGTTTTACAATGGTCTATTTCTTCAGTTAATTCAACAAGCAATAACTTGTCCTTTTCTAGATAATTTATTTTCAAATTAATTACCTCCTCTTTAGTTTTTTATAATTATACTCTTACTGGTAATTTTTTCCAATAGCAAAACATAGGAAGTTTTAGCGAAATATAAGAACTTTTCGACAAAAAAATCCACACATAAAATATGTGGATTTTTTTATTTTTCTATTCTGTATAGGCATATGGTAAATATAAATTGCTGCATAATTATTGTAATTTTTAACAAATACTAATGTAATTACATATAATTTATAAGAAATTTTTATTTTGGAGGATTTGTAATGTGTGGTTTAGTTGGTTTTGTTAACTATAAAAAAGATGTTAGTTCTTACAAAAATGTTTTGTGTAATATGACTGAATCTCTTCAAAAAAGAGGTCCTGATGAACTTGGTTATTACATAAACGATAATGTTGCTCTTGGTCATAGGCGTTTAATTGTTATCGATCCAGATGGTGGTAAGCAACCTATGATTGAAACATATTCTTATGGCGAATATGTTATTGTTTACAATGGTCAAATTTATAATACAAAAGAATTAAGAAAAACTTTAATTGAAAATGGTTTTGAATTTTCTGGACATTGCGATACAGAAGTTTTACTTAAAAGTTTCATTCATTATGGTTACGATGTTCCTAAGCATTTGAATGGTATTTTTTCTTTTGCTATTTGGAACACCGCTAAACAGGAATTATTTCTAGCAAGAGATCATTTTGGAATTAAACCTTTATTTTATACTTTTTGCAATGATTCTTTAATTTTTGCTTCAGAAATTAAAGCATTATTTAAATATCCTGGTGTAGATAAAGTTTTAGCTACTCAAGGCATTTCAGAATTATTTGGTATAGGTCCTGCTCATACTCCTGGAACAACTGTATTTAAAAATATTTTTGAAATAAAACCTGCTCATTTTGGAATTTATAATAAAGATGGTTTGCATTTAGAAAGATATTGGAAATTGGAAACTAAAAAACATACAGATAATTTTGAAGAAACTTGTGATAAGGTTCATTATTTATTAGATGATGCTATTCAAAGACAGCTTGTTTCGGATGTTCCTCTATGTGTTATGCTTTCAGGTGGTTTAGATTCTAGTATTATTGTTGCATATGCTAGTAACTATTGTAAAAAGAATGGCTTAAAATCAATAGATACTTTTTCCGTGGACTATGTAGATAATGATAAAAACTTTGTAAAAAGTGATTTTCAACCTAATTCTGATAATTATTATATAGATTTAATGAGAAAAAAATTTGAAACAAATCATCATAAAATAGTAATAGATACCCCAGAACTAGCTGAGAGTTTAGAAGATGCAATGATAGCACGTGATTTTCCTGGTATGGCAGATGTTGATTCTTCCTTTTTACTATTTTGCAAAAACATAAAAAAAGAAGCTACAGTTTGTTTGTCTGGTGAATGTTCAGATGAGATTTTCGCAGGCTATCCATGGTTTTTCCGTGAAGATGCCCTAAATAGTGGAACTTTCCCTTGGTCTATAGCAATAGATGAAAGACAACAAATATTAAATCCTAACATTGGAGAAAAAATTAATTTAAAAGATTATATAGATTTTAGATATAATGAGAGCTTAAATGAAATAGAGTTTTTGGATTCAGATTCAAAAGAAACTACAGAAAAAAGAAAGATAACTTATTTAACAATGAACTGGTTTATGCAAACACTTTTAGATAGGTCAGATAGAACATCTATGTATAACGGTTTAGAGCTTCGTGTACCTTTCTGCGATTATAGATTAGTTCAATATATGTGGAATGTGCCTTGGGAAATGAAGGCTTTAAATGGTAGAGAAAAAGGGTTACTTCGTTATGTTGTAAAAGATTTATTGCCAACAGAAATTGTAGATAGAAAAAAATCACCATACCCTAAAACACATAATCCAAACTATTTAGCCAAAGTTAAACAAATGCTTACAGAAATAATGAATAAACCAGATGCACCTATAAATGATTTATTAAATAGAAAATATATTTTGGAAATACTAGAAACTGATGGAAAAGCATTTTCAAGACCATGGTTTGGTCAGCTTATGACTGGTCCTCAACTTATGGCTTATTTATGTCAGGTTAATATGTGGCTTGAGAAGTATCAGCCAAGAATTGAATTATAGAAAAAAAACACACGGGTCGCCCTAATGACGCCGACCCCTACAACAAAAACAGAAATTTTTTATAATAAAAGGTCGCTAACAGCGACCTTTTATTTATCTTTTTAATTAATTTTAATCAAAGATTTTTAAACATACCTTAACATATTCTTGCTTGTATTCTTCACCAAAGATTCCATACAAGTATTTTACCCAAGCTTTTGTTGATCCTCCATCTGAGAAAAAATCCTCTAATCTAATGTTATCTACATAATCATTTTGTTCTCTTTCTAAAGAACATAAATAATTTTGCTCATCATTCCAGAAGCGCCAACTATAACGCCATCCTTCTTTCGGTGGATATTGTTGTTCTAAAAATGATTTGACTTGTTTGTCAGTTAGCTTTTCGATAAACATATGCTCACTCTCCTTTGCAATTCTGCTTGTGCATTTTTAATAGTTAACTCTATTAACACTCCTGGTGTTTCTTTAGGAGATTATAAAATTTATATATTGCGTATTATATCCTGTTCAGTTATTTATGTCAAGTCATTTTGTATTAATTTTTCATAGCAACTGCTACATACTGGCATGTATTGACTGTCACCTATTAAGATGTCTCCATCTTTTTTTGTTTTACAATAACTGTATACTGCATTTTCTGATTTACAACATTCGCATATTGAAGTCATCATTTTTACATTGTCTGAATTGCAAAGCAATTCTCCCATTTTTCCAAATGGTTTTCTTTCTGCTGTTAGGTTTAATCCGGATATAAAGAATTTCTTTCCTTTTGATGCTAGTTTTTGTATTGTATTTACATCGCCTTCTAAAAATTGAAATTCATCTATACAATATACATCTGCTTCGTAGTTTTCTATTTCGTTTATACTTTTTATATTTATTGCAGGAAATTTATTTCCATTTCTGTCTGCTATATCATCATTTGAAAATCTATTGTCTATTATAGGCTTAAATACTTTTACTTCTTTACCTGCTATAGATTGTCTATTTGCTGCATTTATTAACATTTGACTTTTTCCACATTTCATTGGTCCTGAAAAAACATTTATATTTCCCATTATCTACTCCATAAATCTATCTTTCTTTTTCTTCTTCTATAATTTTATCTATTCTCTTTTGATTAGGATTTGGTGAATCTATAAGGTACTCTTTTATTCTTATTTCTTTTTTGCTATTTACCTTTTCTTTTAATTTTGATATTCTATTTTTTTCTTTTTTTACAATTTCATTTACAGCATTTTGTCCCTTTTCATTCATTATTTCTTGTACTCTGCTTTCTTCATCCTTATTCATAACTTTCTCCTCTCTTATTTCATTTTTTCTTTTATTCTTACTAAAGTATTTAATGCATCTATTGGTGTTAGTTCGTCTAAGTTTATTTTATCTACTTCGTGTGCTATTTCTGCTAGTTTATAATTAAACATATCAAATTGTCCCTCTACGACTTTTTTGCTTTCTTTTTCTTGTTTTTTACCATTTAATATATTTTTCTTTTCTAGGCTTTTTAGTATTCCATCTGCTCTTTGTGTTACTGTTTTTGGAACTCCTGCTAATCTTGCAACATGTATTCCATAGCTTTCATCTGTTCCTCCTCTTATAATTTTTCTTAAGAAAATTATATCTTCACCTTTTTCTTTTACAGCTATTGAATAATTTTTTACTCCATCTAATTTTTCTTCAAGCTCTGTTAATTCATGATAATGTGTTGCAAATAGAGTTTTTGCTCCACATTTTTCTTTATCTGCTATATATTCAGCAACTGACCACGCAATAGATAGTCCATCATATGTAGAAGTTCCTCTACCTATTTCGTCTAGAATAACTAAACTATTTTCTGTTGCTTCTTTTAAAATTGTTGCAACTTCCATCATTTCTACCATAAATGTACTTTGTCCCATGCTTAAGTCGTCTGATGCTCCAACTCTAGTAAATATTTTATCTACAACACCTATTTTTGCTTCTGTTGCTGGTACAAAACTTCCTATTTGAGCCATTAGTGTAATTAATGCTACTTGTCTCATATAGGTTGATTTACCTGCCATATTAGGTCCTGTTATAATAGATAGTCTGTCTTCATCTTTATCTAAATATGTATCATTTGCAATAAAACTTCCTACACCTAGCATTTTTTCTATAACAGGGTGTCTTCCTTCTTTTATATCTATTTTTCCTGAATTATCAACAAGTGGCATGCAATAATTCATATCTTCTGCAACTGTTGCAAATGAGGTTAAAACATCTAGTGTTGAAACTACATTACTTGATTTTTGCAATCTTTTTATATTTTTTGCTATTTCGCATCTTATTTCTACAAATGCATTATATTCTAGATTTATAACTTTTTCCTCTGCTCCAAGTACCTGATTTTCTATATTTTTTAATTCTTCTGTTATATATCTTTCTGCATTTGTTAATGTTTGTTTACGTACATATCTTTCTGGCACTTGACTTAAATTTGATTTTGTTACTTCTATAAAATATCCAAAAACTTTGTTATAACCTATTTTTAAATTTTTAATTCCTGTTTTTTCTCTTTCTTCTGCTTCTAATTTAATTATCCAATTTTTTCCTTCTGTTGTGGCTGTTTTTAATTTATCTATTTCTTCATCATATCCAAGTTTTATTATTCCACCATCTTTCATTGCCATTGGTGGGTCTTCAACTATAGACTTTTCTATTAAATCCTTTACATCTTGCAACTCATCTAAATTAATATATAATTCTTTTAGCATTTCTGAATTGCATTTTGATAATATTTCCTTTAATTCTGGCAATTTCATTAATGAATTTTTTAGAGTTATCATGTCTCTTGCATTTGCATTTCCATATGCCATTTTTCCTGCTAAACGTTCTATATCATACACTTTTTTTAGTGCTTCTATTATATCTCCTTTTAGCATTAAATTATCTTTTAGTTCTTTAACTGCATTTAGCCTTTTATTTATTTCTATTGTGTCTATTAATGGGTCGCTTATCCATCTGCGTAATGCTCTACCACCCATACTTGTAGAAGTTTTATCTAGTACCCATAAAAGAGTTCCTTTTTTAGATTTGTCCCTCATTTTTTCTGTTAATTCAAGATTTCTTCTTGCATTTATATCTAAAGACATATATTTAGAAATACTATATAAAACTATTTTATTAATACTATCTAATGTAGTCATTTGAGTTTGTTCTATATAACTAATTAAAGCATTTATAGAAGCTACTGCAAATTTTTTGTCTTCTAAATCTTTTACTTCATTTCCTTTATTATCTACATATGTAAATCTTGTTTCTATATCTAGGCAATCTGTATCAAAGAATTTATCATTAAATTTTGTTATATAAACATCAAATCTTTCTTTTATTACATCTATTTCTTCTGCACAATCTGACATCATGCTGTTTATTACAAGTTCACTCGGATTATATCTTGCAATTTCATCTAATAATTGTGGAAAATTTTGAGTATCTTTTATTTCTGCTGAATAAAATTCACCTGTTGTAATATCGCATACACTTATTCCAAAGTAAATTCCTGTTTTAAATATACTCATTATGAAATTGTTTTTTCTTTCTTCCAACATATTACTTTCTACAACTGTACCTGGTGTAACTACTCTAATTACCCCTCTTTTTACTATACCTTTTGCTTGTTTAGGGTCTTCTAATTGTTCACATATTGCAACTTTATATCCTTTTGCTACAAGTTTTGAAATATACATTTCTGCTGCATGATGTGGTATTCCTGCCATAGGAGCTCTTTCAGCTTGTCCACAATCTTTTCCTGTTAATGTTATTTCTAATTCTCTTGCAACTAAAATTGCATCATCAAAAAACATTTCATAAAAATCACCTAATCTATAAAAAAGAATACAATCTTTATATTCTTCTTTTGTTTCAAGATATTTTTGCATCATTGGTGAATATTCTGCCATTTATTATTCCTCTTTCTATTTTAATAATTCTTCTATTTCTTGTTTTGTAAATTCATATTTTTTATTGCAAAATTGACAAGTTGTTTCTATTTTATCTTGAGTTTCTATTAATTTCTTTAGTTCTTCTTTTCCAAGAGATATTAAGCCTCTTTCAAATCTATTTCTGTTGCAGTTACATTGGTATTTTGGATTAATATCATCTTCAATTAATTTTATATCCTCATCTCCAGTTATTTTTTTGGCAATTTCTTCTAAACTTAATTTTTCATCTAACATTTTCGAAATTGATCCTGCTTTAAAAATATTTTGTTCTAATTTTAATATATCTTCGTTTGTTGCATCTGGCATTGGTTTTATTATATAACCTCCAGCAGATTTTACTCCATTTTTATCTACTAAAACACCTACTGCAACTGCTGCATCTTGACCTTCTGATTTTACAAAATAATTTGCAAAATCGTCTCCTATTTCTCCAGATACTAATGGAACCATTCCTACATATGGTTCTTTTAAACCAATATCTTTTATTACATTTATAAATCCATCAAATCCAACTGCTCCACCTACATCAAGTTTTCCATCTTCATTTAATGGTATATCTACAACTGTATTTTTAGCATATCCTTTTATTTCATTATTACTATTTGCAACTGTTACCATACTTTCTATTGGTCCATTTGCTTTTATTTGTATTGTTAATTTGTCTTCTTTATTTTTTAAATCTGTTGCCATTAAACTTGTAACTGTTAATAATCTACCTAATGCTGCTGTTACAACTGGACTTAAATCGTGTATTTTTCTTGCTTCTTCTACAAGTGTTGTAGTATTACAACATATTACATTTATTCTTCCATTATATGCTAAAAATTTATTAATTTTGTCCATTTTATTCTCTCTTTCTATCCATCATGTACTTTAAAATTATCTTTATTTTTACCGCAAACAGGGCATGTCCAATCATCTGGTAAGTCTGAAAATTCTGTATGTGGTTTTATTCCTGCTACTTGATTTCCAACTTTTGGGTTATATATGTATCTACAATTCAAACATTCATATTGGCTTCCCGGTTCTCTGTCTGGTTTTATAAAGTTTTTCAAACCAACTGCCACAATTAATACTACCATTATTGCAAAAGATATTGCTTTCCATATTCCGCTTTCTAATAGAATAACTGCAAACATTCCACAGCAAGCACTAATTCCATACAAAATATAAACAGCTTGCTTTGTTGAAAATCCTCTTCTTACTATTCTATGATGTAAATGTCCCTTATCTGCTTTAAATACTGCTTTAAAAGATTTTTCTTTAATTATTCTTCTAAATATAGCCCAAATTGTATCAAATATAGGTAACCCCAATACTATTATTGGTAAAACAATTACTGCTGCTGTATATGTTTTGGCTACTCCTAATATAGATACTATTGAAAGTGTATAACCTAAAAAGTTTGACCCTGTATCTCCTATAAATGTTTTTGCTGGATTAAAATTATATGGTAAAAATCCAACTATAGCACCTGCAAGTGCTGTTATCATTATAATTGCTATTGTTGGTGAATTATTTAAAGCAAAAATAATTAGTAATGATAAACAAGATATTAGAGTTATTCCAGATGATAGTCCATCTAGCCCATCCATTAAATTAATCGCATTTGTTATTCCTACAATCCAACCTATTGTAAGTATTATTGAAATTAATTCATTTATTTCTGCTGAATGAATGAATGGTAAATTTATATTTCCAAGTCTTAGTCCAAAAGACGTTACAATTATGGCTGCTAATAATTGACCTGAAAGTTTTACTAGTGGTTTTATGTTTTTTATATCATCTATGAAGCAAGTTATTCCAAGTACAAGGGTTCCTAAGAAATACCCTATTATTTTCATGAAATAATGTTCTTGAAATAAATCTAAGTTGCCTTCGTTTTCTATTGTCATTGTGAATATTAAATAACACATTGATACTATGAATCCACAAATAACTGCAACTCCACCAAGTTTTGGTATTGGCCTATTATGCATTCTTCTATTATCTTTTGGTATATCTACTGCTCCTACTTTAATTGCTAACTTTATTGAATATGGTGTCATCATAAATGCTGTTATAAAAGCAAGTAAAAACGCTATTGCAATATCTCCCCACATATGGTTTTGCACCTCTTATTTCATATTTTCTTTTTCTATTTCTTTTATTAATTTAATTCTTTCTTCATGTCTTCCACCTTCAAATTCTGTTGCTATCCACATTCTTAATATGCAAATTGCTTCGTTTACAGTAAGTTCGTCTGCACCTAATGTTAGTACATTGCTATCATTATGCATTCTTGCATATTTAGCCATATTTTCATTTAAACAGTTTGTTGCTCTAACTCCTTTAAATTTATTTGCAACAATGCTCATTCCTAAACCAGATCTACATATTAAAATTCCTTTTTCGCATTCTTTTGATTGAATACTTCTAGAAACTTCTTTTGCTATAGTTGGATATTCAGCTCTTTCCTCTGAAAAACATCCGAAATCTTTATATTTTATCTCTTTTTCTTCTAAGTATTTTTTTATTTCTTCTTTTAATTTGTATCCTCCATGATCACTACCAATAGCTATCATTTTTATCCCTCCATTTCTGAAAGAATAATAACACAAATTATTACATTTTACAATGTTTTTTATAAAATTGCTTGCATTTTTCCGTATCACGTGTTAAAATGGTTTCTGTTATAGTTTATTTCATATAAGGAGGTGCAAACATAATGCCAAATATCAAATCAGCAATGAAAAGAGTAAAAGTTATCGAAAAGAAAACTATGAGAAATAATATGATTAAATCAGGTTATAGAACAGCTGTTAAAAAATTTGAACAAGCTTTAGAATCAGGAAATGTTGAAGAAGCAAAAGCTTTATTTTCTGAAGCTACTAAAAAAATAGACCAAGCTTGCACAAAAGGTGTTTTAGTAAAAAACACTGCTGCTAGAAAAAAATCTAGATTAGCTAAAAAATTAAATGCTGCTATAGCTTAAGTTTAAATTAATATATAAAAAATTATGCATAGTTTTAAGAAAGCAATTTTAAAATTGCTTTCTTTTTTATTCTCTTATTTCTTTTGCTAATTTTCCTATTGCTTTTGTTTCTATTCTTGAAACATACGAACGTGATATCCCCATTTCTTGTGCTATTTCATTTTGTGTTTTTGGTTTGTTTCCATCTAAACCAAATCTTAAATTTATTATTGTTCTTTCTCTGTCTTTTAAAATACTAGAAATTTTACTATACAATTTCTTTATTTGTAATTTTAAATCTACTTGCTCATCTATTGTTTTTTCATCAGCAACTAACACCTCTTGCAAGGTTACAACATTGGAATCTTTATCTTCTCCAATAGTATCATTTAAATACACTTCATTTTGTAATTTTTTTGTGCTTCGTAAGTACATTAAAATTTCATTATCGATACATCTACTTATATATGTTGATAATTTCGAACCTTTATCAACATTAAAACTATTAATTCCTTTTATAAGTCCTATGCTTCCAATAGAAATCAAATCATCTGTATCTACATTTGAAGTAGAATACTTTTTAGCAACATGTGCTACTAAACGTAAATTTCTCTCTATAAGTATATTTCTAGCTTCTTCATTTCCTTCTTTTAATTGTTTTAGATATAAAGTTTCTTCAGCTTGTGTAAGTGGCTCAGGAAATAAATTGCTACTTTGAATGTATCCAACAACTAAAATAGCTGATTTTATAAAACCTAAAAAACCAAAAAGTGAAAGGGTATGTAACATAAATGCACCTCCATTTTGCTTATAACAAATTATATGAAATAGCAAAATAGAAAGTGCATGACCTAAAAAAAAATTAATATGTTTACCCTAATGCAACATCTAATACCATCATAATTACAAATCCTATTAATGTAAATAGAGCCATTACGTCTTTTCTTTCGTTTGATTGGCTTTCTGGTATTAGTTCTTCTACTACTACGTATATCATTGCTCCTGCTGCAAATGCTAGTAGAAATGGTAGAAACATTCTTATTTTTGCTACTAGCAGTGCTCCTATTACTGCTGATATCGGTTCTACTATTCCACTTAACATTCCATAGAAGAATGCTTTTCTTCTACTGAATCCTTCTCTTCTTAATGGTACACTTACTGCTGTTCCTTCTGGAAAGTTTTGCAGTCCTATCCCTAATGCTAATATACATGCAGATATTAAGTTTGCTCCTTCTAAGTTATATGCAAGTGAACCAAATGCTACACCTACTGCCATTCCTTCTGGTATATTGTGTAAAGTTATTGAAAATATAAGCATTAAACATCTTTTTAAGCTTTTTTGTTCTTGTTTTTTATCTATACTTCTATTATCTTTTTGTTTATCGCTTATTACGTCAAATGCTTTATCTCCTATAAATAATAGTATTCCTCCACATAAAAATCCTATTGCTACAATTAGCCACGGTATCATATTTAGTGTTTCTGCCATTTCTATTGCTGGCGATAATAATGACCAAAATGATGCTGCAATCATTACACCTGCTGCTAATCCTAGCATTCCATCCATTATTCCTTTTTTTACTCTTTTAAAGAAAAATACTATTGCTGCTCCGTAGAGCAGTTACTCCCCATGTAAAAAGTGTTGCAATTAAGGTTTGAAATACATAATTAGAATTAATAAAATAGTCTATCAAAATACTTCACCCCTGTATTATGATATGACTATTTCATTTTATTTGTGTGTACATAATTTGTTATAGTTTATTATACAAATAACTCATCCATGTATATACATTTTTATTCCAATTTTTATCTGATGCATATTTTTTATTTACATCTGCTAGGGTTGTTCCTGAATAATATTTTCCTGTAGCAATTTCATTATCATATATTTTTGTTCCTGCTGGATTTATATAGTATTTTACAAATACTCTTGCCAATAAATCTATTCCCTCTGAATAACTTGAAAATGTATAGGCATTATTATATGGGTTACTGTCGCTTGCACCATATCCAAATAAATTCTTTTTATCTGCTGAAATTTTTGAAGTCCCCCATGCACTCTCATGTATTCCCACAGCAGCAACAAATAATCCATTTATGTTGTATTGTTTTTCTATATAATAAAAGTATTCTGCATTTTGCTCAAATATTTTATTTTTGTCTTTTTCATTATTTGAAAGTACCTTTTTAAATTGTTCTAAAGTTAATCCACTTGGTGTATTTAAACTCATATTTTCACTTAATTTAGACATTAATTGTTCTTTACTTTTTGCGCTTGAATTATCTGCCACAATAACATTATTTGTTCCTTTTACTGTTTCTGTTTCTTTTTTCTCTTCCTTATACTCTAAACAATTTATATCTACCCATCCATAGTAAGAATTATATCTTACTTTACACCAATCGTTATCAACTTCCATTACATTTACTTGATTATCTTTTTGCAAAGTTGTAACTTTATTTGAATTTTTATCTTTTTCCATAAACACATTTAATGTAGCAGATGTAACATATACTTTATCACCTTTTTGTATTTTATGGTTTGATGAACCTGTTCCAACACCCACTTGAACAATTTTATCTACTGAAGCAACTTTTATAGTTCTTCCTGTTTGCTCCTCACCTATAAGTTCATTTCCTTGATATTTTTTCTTAGTAACTACAACTTGTTTTCCATCTCTTCCTTCTTGAGAAACCTGAATTTTTCCCTTTGGAATGCTATTACTATTTTGATAAATTGTTGTATATTCTAAATCTACCTCTTCAGAAACAATTTCTTCTCTAATAGGTTCTGCAGTGTTATTATTTATAATTTCATCAATATTAAATTCTTTTATATTTGCTTTCTCATAAGTTTTTTCTTCTACATTTTCTGAATTTGTTGCCAAACTTTCATTTTTATTAGATGTTTTTATAAAAATTGCAACAAATATAATGATTAATGTAATAAGAAAAACACCAATAGAAAGCAATGTTTTTCTCTTACTTTTCATTCGTTTCACCTAAGCTAATTCTACATATTATGTAATATTTTGTCAATGGAAAAATTTAATATTTAATTTATTTCAGATTTTTATATATATTTTTATCATTTTTACAAAAATCACATATTTATATATAGGAGGGATTATATGAGATGTTTATTTATTAAGAAAAAATATTTCTATGCATTTTTTCTATTTATTATTTTATGTATTATTGCATTTTGGTTATGCAAACATTCTCCTTCTTTTGCTGTTGATATGGCAGAAAACTGCATTGTTAGTTCTTCTTTACAAGCAAAATTTGATTCTTTAAATTCTTGTGATGAAAAAGTTGCTTATTTAACTTTTGATGATGGTCCTACTATAAAGGCTACTCCTAAAATTTTAGATATTTTAAAAGAAGAAGATATAAAAGCAAGTTTTTTTGTTATTGGTAAATACGTAAAAAATCATCCTGATATAGTTAAAAGAGAATATGAAGAAGGTCATTATATTGCAAATCATGGCTATGACCATAATAATTCTAAGCTATATGCCAGTTCTGAAAATTTTATTAATGAGGTTAAAAGTACAGATTTAGAAATCGGAAAAGCAATTGGTAATTTAAATTATTGTTCTCATATTTTTAGATTTCCAAATGGTTATATGTCTGCTAATAACAAAGGTTCTAAGAAGAAAGCTGCAAAAATTTTACAAGAAATGGATTATACTTATGTTGATTGGAATTGTTTAAACAAAGATTCAGAAAGAAAAACTTCTAATTATCAGCTTTTAAACAATTTAAAAAAATCCGCAAAAAACAAAGGTACTCTTGTAGTTCTTATGCATGATACCGCAGATGTTAATAATAGTTCTGAAATATTAAAAGAATCTATTTCATATTTAAAAAGTGAAGGTTATCAATTTAAAAATTTTTATGATTTATTAAAATAACGTTTTACCGCCTTGCCAAATTATGTTTTTTGTATTATTATAATACATAGATTTTTAAGGAGGAATTTATGTTCTCTCGTACTCGAAAGAAAAGAAAAAAAGTTAATATAAATAAACAAATTATTTTTTTAATTATTGTATTTATTGCTATTATTATATTATTTTTTTTAATAAATTTTATTTATAATAAGCATAAAGCAAAAACTAATTTTGAGAGCGATTTATTATCTTCAAATGATTATTCTGATACTTTTTCAATAGATAAAATAATTTTGTATAGCAGTGCAAATGCAACAAGCAATGAAACAACAAGAAATTTGTGGAATATAAATGTTTATCAATTTACAGATATAGCTATATATTTAAATAATAATTCAAGCAGTTCTTTATCAAGCAAAAATACTATTAAAGAATTATATATAGATAATATTGAGTACTCTCCATCACCTGAAAAAGGAACTCCTGAGCTATATTACAAAGCAATTGATAATTTCGGAATTCCAAGTTTAAAAGATGAAAATTTGGTGCAAGATAAATTAAATTTTAAAATAATAAACTCAAAAGATGCTTTAGATACAAATACTGCTAATTTTTATGAAACTTGCCAAACACCAATTACATTACAGTTTGTTAATAAAGATATAAAATCAAATGCAATAATTCCAAACTCTGGAGAAGCTTTAGTTTTTGATGGTTCTTTACTTTCCAAAACCAATATTGCATTAAATAATATAAAAACTTCTATTTCGTTTAATCTAAATTTAACAAACAATTTAGATGAAAAATACGTATATAACATTAAATTTGATATTCCTTTAGAAGATAACGAACATTCTATTTACGAAGGAAATATTAAAAAGGAAATTACAGAGTTTTCTAATAACAAATTTTTAAAATTAAAAGGAGAATAAAAAATGAGCTTAACTTTAGCTGAAAAAATGCAAAAAAAATATCACAAAACAGTTGATATAACAGATTTAAAAGATATGCTTTATAAATCTGCAAAAAAATATGGAAACAAACCTGCTTTTAAATTAAAGGATTCTATAGGAAATATCTACAATGTTTCTTACTCTAAATATAAAGAAGACGTTGTTAATTTAGGTACAGCACTTATAAATAGAGGTATGTTAAATAAAAAAATTGCTGTAATGGGTAAAAATAGTTATCATTGGGCAATTTCTTATATGGCTGCAAGTATTATTGGTGTTGTTGTTCCTATAGATAAAGAATTACACAATTCTGATGTTATAAATTTTTTAAATGTTTCAGAAGCTTCTTGTATTTTGGCAGATGAAAAATATATTTCTTCTCTATTACAAGAAAAATCTAAAATAAACCACAACATAACTTTTATAAACTTTAATTCTGAAAAAACAACGGATGAATTTATTTCTTTTTCAAATTTAATCGAAGAAGGAGATAAACTTATTGAAGAAGGAGATAAATCTTTTGATAATATAAAATTAAATCCTGATGAAATGCATATTTTACTTTTCACTTCTGGTACTACTGGAAATGCTAAAGGTGTGTGTTTATCTCATAAAAATATTTGCTCTAATATTCAATCTGTTTTTGGAATTGTAAAAGTAAAATCAACAGACCAAGTTCTTTCTATTTTGCCTATACACCATACATACGAATGTACTTTGGGTTATTTACTTGTAATTTATAGTGGTGGTACAATTGCATTTTGTGATGGTTTACGTTATATAACCAAAAACTTTACAGAATATAAGCCAACAGTTGTGCTTTCTGTTCCCCTTTTATTAGAAAAAATTTATAAAAAAGTAGAAAATCAAATAAAAAAACAATTACCAAAATATGCAAATAATAAAAATTTTATTGCTAGCCTTCCATTTCCTATTTTACAGATTGTAAAATACAAAGTAAATAAAACTTTAGGCGGAAGAGTTAGAGACTTTATTGTTGGAGCAGCTCCTTTAAATCCAGACCTAGTTACAGCTTTTAACAAGCTTGGTTTAAACACACTTCAAGGTTATGGTTTAACAGAATGTTCTCCTCTTGTTGCAGGTAACAACGACTTTTATTCAAACCCAAATGCTGTAGGTCTGCCAATACCAAATGTTGAATATAAAATAGATTCACCAAATGAAAATGGAATTGGAGAAATTTTAGTAAAAGGTCCAAATGTAATGCTTGGTTACTATAATATGCCAGAAGAAACTGCAAAAGTTTTAAAAGATGGTTGGTTCTACACAGGTGATTTAGGAAAAATAGATGAGCAAGGATGGCTTTATGTTACAGGAAGACAAAAAACAGTTATTGTAACAAAAAACGGCAAAAACATTTATCCAGAAGAAATTGAACAATTATTAAATGATACATATTTTGTAAAGGAAAGTTTAGTAATTGGCATTCAAAAAGACAAAAAAGATGAAATGTATGTGCATGCACAAATACTACCTGATTTAGAAGTAATTCAAGAAAAATTAGGTTTAACAAATCCTTCTAAAGATGAATTAGAAAAATTATTAAAAAATACTGTTTCTGAAATAAATAGTCGAATTCCTAATTATAAACATATAAAAAGTTTTAATATAAGGGAAAATGATTTTGAAAAAACTACTACTCAAAAAATAAAACGTTACGGAAATAATTTAAAAATAAACTAATTAAAGGCGACCCTATGGTCGCCTTTATAGTATTCTTGCTATATCGTTATAGGTTACAATTAAAGATAGTGTTATTAAAAATGCAAATCCTAACATTTGTATTTTCATTTCTAATTCTTCTTTCATTGGTTTTCTTCGTATTGCTTCTATTATTAAAATTAATATTTTTCCTCCATCTAATGCTGGTATTGGTAATAAGTTTGTTACTCCTAATGATAATGAAATTACAGATAGTATATATACAAAATCTGCTATTCCTGTGGTTGAAGATACTACACTTCCTAGTCCTACTGGTCCCATCATATCGTTCATTCCTACATTTCCTGTAAATAGCATTCTTACACTTTCAAATATGCTTGATATAAATTTTCCTGTACTTATAAATCCATATTCAATGCTTTTTTGTAAAATTGATGCCAATATAAAAAATACAATTATAGCAAATATAATATTAACAGTTGCTCCTGCTGCAACAATTGCAATTCTTTTCCATACACTTGCCTTAGAAAAAGAACCTTCTTTATCTGAATGTTCTTCTTCTCCTTCCATACTTACAAATCCACCAAGAGGTACTAATCTTAATGCATATTTAGTTTCTTTTCCTTGCTTTTTCCATATTGTTGGTCCAAATCCTATTGCAAATTCATTTACTCTTACTTTACACAATTTTGCAACAAGAAAATGACCTCCTTCGTGTATGAATATAAGAAATCCTAATACAAATATTATTTTAATTGCTGAAATTATAAAATTTAACATAGCTCTCCTTTTATATTTTAAGACGGAGAATTGCCTCCGCCTTAAATTAACATTAATAAAATATATGCAAATGGTGCAATAAAAATTACACTATCAAATCTATCTAGCATTCCTCCATGTCCTGGAAGTAAATTGCTGTAATCTTTTATTCCTGTATATCTCTTTATTGTTGATGCTGCAAAGTCTCCTATTTGCCCTAATATGCTCCATATAATTGCATATGAAGTCATTAATATATAATTTAAATTAGTATTAAATACTTTATTTAAAAATACTGTATATACAAGAACAAATAAAATTGCTCCGATTAGTCCACCGATACACCCTTCAATTGTTTTTTTAGGGCTTATCTCTGAAAATTTATGTTTCCCTAAATATTTTCCAACTAAATAAGCTAGTATATCTGTTCCCCATGCTGCCATAAATATATACCACACTAATAAATTGCCCTTATTCAATCCTCTAATTAATGCTATAAAACTAAAGAATACAAGTACATATGCCATACCAAATAATGTAACAGATATATCAATAACATTTGTCTTCATTTTACTAAAAATGCTTTCGCAAAATAATATTAGAACAACTGCTGGTATTAATAATGTTACTATTAATGATAAATATTCTTTTGGTATTATATGTATTAAAGCTATTCCTATACAAGAAATGTAACCAAGAAATGTTACAGGTTTTGCTTTTTTTGTTGTTATAAAGCTGTTATAAAATTCGTGTACCGATATTAAGGCAATAATTGCAACAATTCCATCGAAAACATATGTATTACTTAAAATTAATATTGCAGCTATTATAGGAAAGCCTATCACTCCTGTTAAAACTCGTTTTATGTCCATTTATTTTCCCCCAAATTTTCTATTTCTCTTTTGAAAAACTTCTATTGCCATGTCTATATCTTCTTCTGAAAAGTCTGGCCAATGTTTGTCTACAAATAAAAATTCTGTGTATGCAAGTTGCCAAAGTAAAAAGTTACTTAAACGTAATTCTCCACTTGTTCTTATAAGTAAGTCTGGATCTGGCTCTCCAGCAGTATATAAACTATTTGAAATTGTATCTTCTGTTATTTCTTCTACATTTATATTTCCATTTTTTACTTCATATGCAATATTCTTTACTGCAGATACTATTTCGTTTCTGCTTCCATAATTAAGTGCAATATTAAATACAACTCCTGTATTATTTTTTGTTCTTTCCATACATTTTTTTATAGATTTTTGCATTCCTTCTGAAAGCCTTGTTATATCTCCTAATACTTTTACCTTTATATTTTCTGTATCTGCTCTTTTAGAGTAATCGTCTAAATATTTTTGAAGAAGTATCATTAAAGCTCCAACTTCATCTTCTGAACGTTTCCAGTTTTCTGTAGAAAAAGCATATACTGTTATATATTCTAAACCTATTTTATTTGCATAGCGTACAATTTTTTCTAAAGTTTTTGCACCTTCTCTATGTCCTTGCTTAGGGTCTAATCCTTTTTCTCTTGCCCATCTTCTATTTCCATCCATTATTATTGCAATATGTTTAGGCATATTTTCTGTATTCATTGCTATTCTCCTTTATATTAAATTGACATAACTTCTTTTTCTTTTTTCTCTAAAATTGCATCTATATCAGCAATTTTGGTATCTGTAAGTTTTTGAATTTCACTTTCTGCTACTTTTAAATCGTCTTCTGTTATTTCTGAATTTTTTTGTTTTGTTTTAAATTCATCAATTCCATCTCTTCTTACAGAACGAACTGCAACTTTTGCTTCCTCTGCCATTTTTTTAATGTCTTTTACTAATTCTTTTCTTCTTTCTTCTGTTAATTCTGGGAAAGCTAAACGAATAACTTTACCGTCGTTATTAGGATTAATTCCTATGTCTGATGCTAAAATAGCTTTTTCTATTTCTTTTAAAACACTTGCATCCCATGGTTGAATAACAATTAATCTTGCTTCAGGTACAGAAACTCCTGCAACTTGACTAATTTGTGTTGGAACACCATAATAATCTATTTTTACTTTGTTTAATACTGCTGGGTTTGCTCTACCAGCTCTAATTTCTGATAAATTTCTTTCATAAGCTCCTACAGCTTTTTCCATTCTATCTTCAATATTTGAATAATCCATAATTTTTTCTCCTTTTCTTTTTAGCCATATTTTGTTTTGCCTTTTCTTAAGATACTATTGTACCTATTTTTTCTCCTTTAACAGCTCTTACAATATTTTTAGGGTCTGCTATTCCAAAAACAAGTAATGGTAAATGATTATCTCTACTCATTGCTGTTGCAGTTGAATCCATAACTTTTAAATCTTTTTCTAATACATCCATATATTTTATAGCATCATATTTTATAGCATTTGCATCTATTTTTGGATCTGCAGAATATACTGCATCTATTGCTTTTCCTAAAAGTATTATGTCTGCATTAATTTCTGTTGCTCTTAATACTGCTGCTGTATCTGTTGTAAAGTAAGGATGACCTGTACCACATGCAAAAATTACAACTCTTCCTCTTTCTAAATGTTTAATTGCTTTTCTTTGAATATATGGTTCAGCTATCTCTCTCATTTCTATTGCTGTTTGAACTCTTGAATATATTCCTCTTGCTTCTAATGCATCTTGAAGAGCAAGTCCGTTCATTGCTGTTGCAAGCATTCCCATGTAATCTGCTGTTGTTCTTTCCATTTGATGTCCTTGACGTCCACGCCAAAAGTTTCCACCACCTACAACTATTGCAACTTGAACCCCCATATCTACAACTTCTTTTATTTCATCACAAATTTTTCCAACAGTTTCAACATCAACACCTGTTTTCTTTTCTCCAGCTAATGCTTCTCCGCTTAATTTTAAAAGTACTCGTTTATACTTTGCTTCATTCAAAATATATCCTCTCCTATTCATATTTTTTACAATTCGTATTCTATCATACTTTGTTTAATGTTGTATAGGTATTTTTTGAAAAAATTAAATTTTGTTTAAAATAAGCGACCAATGGTCGCCTCTAATTTTTATCTAAAACTTTATTTATTATAGCTTGCTTATCTATTTTAAAATATTTCATTAGTTCTTCTGCTTTTCCAGATTTTCCAAAGCAATCGTTTATTCCCATTCTTTCTAGCTTTGCTGGATATTTTTCTGTTAATACTTCTGCAATTGCTGAACCTAAACCTCCAATTACGTTGTGGTCTTCTATTGATATTAATCTTTTTGTTTCTTTAGCATTTTTTATTATTATTTCTTCGTCTATTGGTTTTATTGTATGGAAATCTACTACTCTTATATTTATATTTTGTTTTTCTAGTTCTTCTTTTGCTTTTATTGCTTCGCTAACTGTTACACCTGTTGCAAATATGCATGCATCTGTTCCTTCTCCTATTTGAATAGCCTTTCCTAATTCAAATTTTTGATTTTCATCATATATTATTGGAGTGTTTAGTCTTGAAAGTCTTAAATATACCGGTCCTTTTATTTTTGATATTTCTTTTACTGCCCATTTTGTTTGTGTATCATCAGATGTACTCATTACTTTCATGTTTGGCATTGTTCTCATTAATGCTATATCTTCTAGCATTTGATGTGTTGCTCCATCTTCTCCTACTGTTATTCCACTGTGTGTTGCACATATTTTTACATTTAAATTTGGATAAGCTACACTATTTCGTATTTGATCGTATGCTCTTCCTGCTGCAAATACTGCAAATGTGCTTGCATATGGTATTTTTCCACAAGTTGAAAGGCCTGCTGCTGTTGATATCATGTCTTGCTCTGAAATTCCCATATCGAAAAATCTATTTGTAAATTCTTTTGCAAATATTCCTGTTTTTGTTGCTTCTGCTAAGTCTGCATCTAATACAACTACATTTTCGTTTTCTTTTCCTAATTCCAATAATGCTTCTCCGTAGCTTTGTCTTGTAGCTTTTTTTTCATTTTTCACGGTTATTCCTCCATTTATAATTTTATTTTTAATTTAATTCTTTTAATGCAATTTCATATTGTTCTTCATTTGGAGCTTTTCCATGCCATCCAACTTGATTTTCCATAAAGGAAACTCCTTTTCCTTTTATAGTTTTTGCAATTATTACAGTTGGTTTTTCTTTTACATTTTTTGCTACTTCAAAAGCTTTTAATATTTCATCTATATCATTTCCATCTATATTTATTACTTGGAATCCAAAACTTTTGAATTTTTCATCTATTGGATATGAGCTCATTACTTTATCTATTGGTCCATCTATTTGTAAATTGTTGTTATCTACTATTACACATAAATTGTCTAATTTATATTTATTGGCACTCATTGCTGCTTCCCAAACTTGACCTTCTTCTATTTCGCCATCTCCGAGGATACAGTATACTCTATAATTTTTATTATCAAGTTTTCCTGCAATTGCCATTCCATTTGCAGCAGATAATCCTTGTCCCAAAGAACCAGATGTCATATCTACACCTGGTACTTTATTCATATCTGGATGCCCTTGCAAATTGCTACTTATATTTCTAAATGTTTCTAATTCGTTTTTTTCGAAAAATCCTTTTTCTGCTAAAACTGCATATAATGCAGGTGAACAATGTCCTTTAGATAATACTAATCTATCTCTATTTTTCATTTTTGGATTTTTTGCATCTATATTCATTTCATTAAAATATAGCACTGTTAAAATATCTGCAATAGATAAAGAGCCACCTGGATGTCCAGATTGTGCTTTGTATACTTGTGTTACAATACTTTTTCTAATTTCTTTTGATATTTTTTTTAATTCATTAATATCTGTTATTTTCATATTCTCTCCTATTATGGCGGTCAATGACCGCCGCTACATTTTAATACGTAATATCACTGAGGAATTAAATAAAGATCATTATAATTATGTATATATTTTCTTTTTAAGAATGTTTTCCTTTTCCATGTTTACGTCGTATTCTTCCTTCTGAAAATTCTATTCTTGTATTTCTACTAAAGAATTCATCCATTTTTGTTTCTGTATTTTCTATTTTTTCATTATTGTTGTTTTCTATATTATTTTGCTCTTCTCTTAAAAATGGAGTATTGTGTGTTTCTGTATCGTTATTTTTAATTTTGTATAAGTCTTCTAGTATATTATTTTCTTCTTCCGGATATTCATATTTTGAGTTTATATATTCTTCATCATATTCATCATCTTCATCATAATAATTTTCTTCTAGATTGTTAGTGCTTTCATAACATTCTTTTGCTATGAATATTATACCTATAATTGTTATTAAGCATACTAAAGAACATATTATTCTTCTTTTTTTCATTAATTTTTTTGAATTATCTAAAAAATCGTCTGTTTCTTCTAGCACTGGTTCTGCTTCTGTTTCAACAATTTCTTGTTTTACAACTTTTATTGTATAAGTTACTGTTTCATAACCTTCTGCTTCTACTTTTATTGTTACAGTAGTTTCTCCATCTGTTAATTCTTTGTTTCCTTCTATTGTAACATTTGCTCCATCTATATTTGGAAGTGCATTTATATATAATTCTTTTAAGTCTAGATAATCATTTCCAAGTATTACTGTATATTCAAAAACTTCTGGATCAAAATTTGGATCTAATTTAGCGTTTAGGTTATCATCTAAAACTAAATTATCTAAACGTAATTTTTGTTTTTGTTCATCTTTTTGGTCTGTTGTTTCTTCATCATCTATTTCATTTGGTATTACTTCTCCCTCAGCAGTTTTCCTTGTAGCAATAATTGTGTATCCATCTACACTTATTTTATTAGAACCTTCTTGTAAATTTTTTGTGTATGAATTTTTTGAACCATCTGAATATTTTACGGTTACATTTAATTGACTAACATTATTTTCTACTGTTACCTTATATGGCCCTTTATTTGAAGCTTTAAATCCTGAAAAATCTGTTGGGCTTGTTGATATCATTTTTACAGTTTTTCCAGAATTGTTTGTACTACCATTATTTGATGTACTGCCGTTATTATTGCTGTTATTTGAATTTTGATTATTAGAATTGCTATTACTACTATTTATTGATATGCTTTTAGTTTTTCCTCCTAAATCGTTTATATCTTGTTTATTCAAAGAAACTGGAAGTGCTGGTGTAACACTAATTTTTGTTGTTCCAGATTGTCCTAATGTTACTGAAAAGCTGGCACTTGAAGCTTCTATCCAATATTTATTTGTTCCATTTAAAGTTCCATTTGATACACTAACATTAAATCTTCCTGTACAATCCGTTGAGACAGTTACACTAACTGTGCTTCCAGGTTGGCCACTTGAAGGGGTTGAAACATTTAAATATTTTGCATTAGCAACTTTAGGAAAAAACATAATTAAAATAAATGTTATTGTTATAATTAATATTTTGTATTTTGTTTTTATCATATAATTAATCTCCCATCAATTTATCTTTTATTAAAACATAATCACTTGCTGTTACTTTACCATCTCCATTATAATCTGCTTTTATTTTTTGAGTATCACTTAGTTGAGTATCTCCCATTATATAGTCTTTTATAATTACATAATCGCTTGCTGTTATTTTTCCATCTTCATTAACGTCTCCCCTCATTGAAGAATCAGGTTTTATTGCACCAGAATTATTATTTCCGTTATCAGCTGGTTGTGATGGTACAGAATATGTATCTGCTTTTGTATTTACTTGTGTTAAATATTCTCTTGCTACATATCCTACTTGACCAGATTCTGTTGATACTTTACTCCATGTGTATCCATTAGCAGTTCCAGCATTTTCCTCAATCATATTTACTACTATATCTTTATTTAGTCTTCCTAAACTTGTATATCTTGTTCCAGGTCCTGATCTAAATCCAACTGAATTATAGCTTGAACTAATGTAATATAAATTTCCGCTTGTTAAATTACTTGGTTTCTTTACTGCTGTTGGCATATTTTTATATACAGGAATTATAAATGTTAATTCTCCATCTAGCCATCCATTATTTGTGTATTTATCAAATAATATTTTTGCTTGATTTGTTGGGTCTTGTACATTTGTCATATATTGATGTGTATATAATTGACTTTTTTCGCTACCTACAACATCAAATTTAAAAGTATATTTTGTGTTTTGACCTGCTTTTATATATGAGTTTGATATCAATTTTGCTCCTTCTACTATTGCTGTTCTTTCACTGTGCCATCCTGCATTGTTTGCATATGCTAAACCTCTTGTAACAGCTCCTGTTCCATCTGTTGCTCCGTAATTATAAAAATTATATGTATGCGGATATGTACTATCTGTTCCAGATGCCATTTTAGGTGGATTTCCTGGAGAGTTTTTACCTATTTCTTGGAAAATTTTTGTTATTATACTTAATGCACTTTCTCCAGATGCTGCAGATGCATCATATATTATTTGTGCATAGCTTTCTCCTGTTGAACAATTGCCTTGCATAAAGCTTCCATTAAGTGCTTTTTGAATGTCTGCCACAGATAATGGTGAGCTATTTGATAAATCTAGAAATTGGAATATTGTTGTTTCTGTTAATGAATTTCTTGGATCTAAATAGTATTTTACTATTTTACCAGAAGCACAATAATATCCATCTCCGCCATATTCTTTTTTGGTATGCTTTGCTGAACAATACCAACGAGAATCGTTTCCCTTTAATATTGTATTTCTATAACAAGCATTTTCGTTTGAAGTATTTACCATTTCATTCCAGTCTATATCTGTGTAAAATGCTTTAAATTTCCAATTTGTATGACCAGTTTCATCTACCAATTTATTTAGTAAAACTTGATAGCTTTCCGGAAAAGCACTTATACCATTATTATTATTTTCATTTGCATTTATTATTACTTGGTTATAGCTTGCAGCATTTGATTTTACTGGTATAAAGGCTAGTAAATTAACCAGCATTATAATTATTAAAATCACAAAATTTGTTATCTTTATTGCATTTTTTGAAAAAGATTTAATTTTCATTTTCAATCTCCTCCTTCTTTTGTTTTCTGACATTTTTTGTCATTAATAGTATATAATAACAGCATTTTTTAGTCAACGAATTTGGAAATTTGTAATATAAATGTAATATAAAAAAGATTAAAGTGAATTTTTATAAATTAACTTTAATCTTTTCTCATTTTTTAATGTTTTACATACACTGTTTTTGTATCATATGCTAGTTCTACATTTTCGCTTTCAAGTATTTGCATTATTTTGAAATTTATTTCTTCTTTTTGTTTTAGAAAGCTTTCATAATCTACTGAATCTGTGAATGCATATATTAGTAAATTTATTGTGTTATCTGTTATTTTATCAAATTTAACAATTATAGAATCATCCATAACATTCTCTTTTTCTTTTAGCATTGTTTTTATTTTTTCTTCTACTGTTTTTACTTTATTCAATGGAGTTTCAAGTGTTAAGCCTAAATTAATTTTGTATCTTCTTTTTTCTATTTTGCTACAATTTATTAAAGATTCATTTGCAATAATTGAATTTGGTATATTTACTATTGAATTTTCGAATGTACGTAATCTCGTACTTCTATAAGTTATATCTTCAACAGTTCCTTCATAGTCTCCAAATTGTATCCAATCGCCTACTTTAAAAGGCTTATCTGTAAAAATTACAAATCCTCCTAATAAATCTTTAGCAAGATTCTGTGCTGCAAGAGTGATTACAACACTGCTTATTCCAAGCCCTGTAACTAGTCCACTCAAATCATATCCAAGCTCTAATATTGCAATAAATGTTGCAATTATATAAACTAAACCTCTTATAATTTTTACTACAAAAGTTGATATTCCGTCTCCTTCATCTTCGTTATTATTACTAAATTTTCTAAACGTGTCCATTGTTATAGTTTCTGCAATAATTCTTGCTAATGAATATATTACTAAAACTTTAAATATTTTTGTAATATATCCAAATATTACTGTTGATATTAACAATGGTCTTTTTAAGAATAGAATTGCAATATATATTCCAATTAAATTCACTAACTTTTTAGTTGTATTATACATTGCACTTTTTTTTCTTTCTGTTTTTTTCATTTTTTTTCTAAGTATTTTTGTTACAACATTTGCAATTCCTGTGCTAAAAATTTTAAATACCACAATAATTCCTATTGCAATTATAATATCTATTATTGTTTCTAAAGTAAATCCTTCAAAATATGTTACTATTTTATTAAATTCGTTCATTTTTTCCTCCTATGTAATTTTATAATTTTAAAATTTCGGCTCTTGCTAGCTCATCACATCTATTATTTAATTCCACATTACTATGACCTTTTACTTTTATAAACTCTACCTTGTGTTTTTGAACTAAATTATATAATTCTTCCCAAAGTTCTTTATTTTTAACTGGTTCTTTTGATGCTGTTTGCCAATTATTTTTTTTCCATTTTTGTATCCAACCATTATTAAAACAATTTACTACATATGCACTATCACTGTGCACTTTGGCTTCGCACTCGAATTTTAAACATTTTAAAGCCTCTATTACAGCTGTTATTTCCATTATATTGTTTGTTGTATTTTTACTTCCTCCAGATATTTCTTTTTTGTTATCACCATATAAAAGTACTGCAGCCCATCCTCCTGGACCTGGATTTCCAGAGCATGCTCCATCTGTATAAATAGTTACATTTACCATAAAAACTCCTTTTTATTGATTATTTTTTCATTTTGTGATATTATACCAATAATTATTTTATATTACAAGAGATTTTTTTGAAAGGGGGAGATTTTTAAATGGCAAATGTTTTAGGCATAATTGCAGAGTATAATCCTTTTCATAATGGACATTTATATCATTTACAACAATCTAAAAAATTAACAAATTCAGATTATACCATATGCATTATGAGTGGAAATTTTGTTCAAAGAGGAGATACTTCTCTTTTAGATAAATGGGCAAAAACTCAAATGGCTTTAGAAAATGGGATAGATCTTGTCATTGAACTTCCCACTTTATATGCAACTTCAAGTTCTGAAAATTTTGCATTAGGTGCAATAAAAATTTTAAATGAATTAAAAATTGTAGATTTTATATCTTTTGGATCTGAAAATTGTGAAATTGAAGCTCTTAATAATATAGCAAATGTTTTATATGAAGAACCCAAACAATTCACATCACTTCTTTCACATGAGCTTAGTAAAGGCATTTCTTTTCCAAAAGCTCGTGAAAACGCACTTTTAATGTATTTGAATAATATACAAAAATACTCAAATGTAATAAACCAACCAAATAATATATTAGGAATTGAATATTTAAAAGCCTTAAAAAAAACAAAATCAACAATTATTCCCATGGCTATTAAACGTGAAAAGGTTTATTATAATAGTCATAACGTTGTTGATGAATATGCAAGTTCAACCGCTATAAGGCAACTTTTAAAACACGAGGCATATGATGAAATTAGATGTGTTATGCCAGATAATTCTTACTTACTTATGCGCAATGAAATAGATAGAGGCAATTATATTACCACTTTGCAAACTTTTGAGAAAGAAATTTTCTATAAACTACGTACTATGAAAACCTCTGAAATTGCAAACCTGCCAGACGTTAGTGAAGGTTTAGAATTCGCAATAAAAAATGCAAGTAACAATTGCAATAATTTATATGATTTAATAAGTTCCATAAAATCTAAAAGATATACTCAAACTCGTATCCAAAGAATATTGGTTTATTGTTTACTTGGAATAACAAAACATGATATGGAAATCTCAAAGAAAGTTACTCCATATATTAGAGTTTTAGGATGTAATGAAAAAGGCAAAAGAATGCTATCTGCAATTAGCAATAGAAATAAAAAAGTTCAATTAATTACATCTGTAAAAAGATATCTTGAAGAATCTAAAAATACTAATCTAAAATTAATGCTTGAAAAAGACATACAAGCAACCAATATATATACTTTAGGTTTCCAATATAAATCTCAAGCAAACTTAGATTATACAAAAAAATTAATAATAAAATAGAAGATGCTTAAATAGCATCTTCTATTTTTACCTTTCATTGTCTTTATTATATCTTTTATTTAAATCTCTTAATAATCTAGATTTCTCTGAATTCTTTTTTTCTATTCCTCTATCTTCGTTTGCATATGGTTTAAATAAACTAGCTAGCTTTGTTAAATTTTCTTTTCTTTTATCTTCTTCTGTCACTCCTGTAATTTCTTTTTCCTCTTTTCTAGTGTTTACTACTTTCATTCCTTCTTTTGAATAAATTAGTTTTAAACTTCCATCTTTTATTAATCTATCTATATCTCTTTGAGTTACTGCCAAATCTTTTATTACCTCTTGTGCAGTAGCATTTGGATGTACTTCTAAGTATCTTTTTATTGCTAATATTTTTACTCTATCATTCTTTGTTTTCACACATAAATTGCATATATCTATACCATTTGATTGCTGTACTCTATTTCCACACAAACTACAAGTTATAAATTCCATAATTATTTTCTCCTTATTTGTTTTTTTCTACTAACATTATAACATAATAATTTCCTTGATATTTTGTATCAAAAGTTTCTGTACTTATTTTACTATACTTTTCATTATTGAACAAGTAGTTATAAATATTTTCATTATATCCTACAAGCCAAAATCTGTTTGCACCATTTGTAAATTCGTCATTTTCTGTAATTTTCATTGTTGGCTCATATGCTTTATATGCTTCGTATATATTCCAATGATCTGCATTATAAAAATACTGATTATTTTGAGTTAAAAATTCATTTACAACTGCTCCAACACCAACATCTGAATATACTATTAAATCTCCTTCTTGAATATTTTGTTTTAAATATTCAATTGGTTGTTTATTGCTTTCATCATAATTTTCATTTATCAATTTTATATTATTTATCATTCCTAATAAAACTATTACTATACAAATAACAAGAGAAACTATTTTGTTTTTTTCTTTTGCTAAAACAAAACTTAAAACAAATATAAATAATCCAGTTATTACAAATAGATATCTATAATATAAAATTGATGTTTTCATAACTAATGTTATTAATAATGCTGCAATTATTACTGCTGCATAAATTATAACAGGTAATATTGCCGGTTTTATGTCTTGTTTTTCTTTTTTGTATTTATAAATTTTCACACCTAAATATATGTATAATTCTATAGCTAGTACAAAAATTATATGTTGATATAAACCAAAATTACCATTTATATAATCTCCTAAGAATCCAAAGCTTGTTAATTCTATTAGTGTTTTAGGAAATTCAAAGCCTATCCAAAATCCTCCAGATACGTTCTTTAATTGTGTAGTAAAATTAATAAGCCATGGTATATATGCTATTAATTGAATTATTCCAAGTAATGTTATTTTTATTGCTGTAGATTTTCTTTTCTTTATAATTAAGTAAATTAATAAAATTGCATTTATAATTCCTGCTGCCATTAATCCATAATAATGTAGATATATACTAAATAAACTTGATATTCCAAATATTATTAAGTTTTTATTTGAATCTTTTCCTTTGAAAATTCTATATGCATATATTGCAAGAATTGTAACTGTAAGTATAGACCATGAATACATTCTTACTTGGTTTGTATATACACTCATTGCTGGCATAAAGTAAGTTAATAGCGAAAATATATAACCTTCTTTTTCTCCAAAATCTTTTCTTATATGGGTAAAGCCTAAAATTCCAAGAATTATAATTGGAATAGCAGAAAATGTTCTGTATGCTATAACTGAACCTCCTGTTATTATTTGAATTATATGTAACATCCAATAATATAAAATAGGGTGCACATCGTTTCCACCTATGTTCCATATTTCTGAAAAAGAATGTCTTGCAATAGCTACAGAGTAACTTTCATCAAACCATAAATTTGTATGAAATATACTTAAGCTTACAAAAATTGCACCTAATATAATTGTAAAAATATGTGCTTTTTTTATTGTTAATTTCATAGTTTTTCTCCTTTTATCCTCTTAATTCTGCATTTAATTTTGTTTTTGCTGCTTCTATTATTTTTTCTAATACTGCATTTATTTCTTCATCTGTTAGTGTTCTATCTTTTGCTCCAAATGATAGTGAATATGCTATACTTTTTTTGTTTTCTTCTATTCCTTTTCCTGTGTATACATCAAACACTTCTATTTCTGTTAATAGTTTTCCTGCAGCTCTTTTTAATACATCTGCCGCTTCTTTTGAAGTTATATCTTTATCTATAATTATTGCTAAGTCTTTTTTTATTGTTGGATATTTAGATATTTCTTTATATTTCATATTTCCAACTTTTTTTGCTAGTAATTTATCTAAGTTTATTTCAAATGTAAATACATCTTCTTTTGTTACTTCTGGATGAAGTTTTCCCATAATTCCAACACTTTGACCATTTACATTTATTTCTGCTGTTTGACCTGGATGAAATTCTTTTGGCATATTTTTAGGCATTACAAAGCTATATCTATTTTCATAACCCAAGTAGTCTAACATTTCTTCAACTATTCCTTTTACAATATAAAAGTCTACGTTTTTCTTGTTATCTACTCCATAATAGAATTCTCCTGAAAGTATTGCACATAACTTGTTTTCTTCTCCGTATATATCGCCTTTTTTGAAAAATCCTTTTCCAATTTCAAATATTGCAACATCTTTCTGATTTCTTGCATAATTGTATTCATATATTTTATATAAAGATGGAATCATACTATATCTTAAAGTATTTCTTTCTATTGTAATTGGGTCTAATAGTTTTAACTCTTCAAATTCATCTGTTGTAAATTTATGAACATCTGCATCATTTATTAATATATATGATAATGTTTCGTTTAACCCTAAATCTACCATTTTATTTCTTATGCTTCTTGTTGTTTTGTCGTAGCTTCCTGTTTTTATAGGTAATGTTGGTAATTTTCCTACTATATTGTCTACTCCATAAATTCTTCCAACTTCTTCTATTAAATCTTCTTTTATAGATATGTCTATTCTTCTACTTGGTACATTTACTATTGCTTTTTCATCATCTGCTTTATATTCAAATCCAAGTTTTCTAAATACTTCTAATATATCTTCTTTTGAGATATTTGTTCCTAAAACTCTATTTATATCTTCGTATTTTATTTCTACATTTTTTTCTTGTTTCTCGATTTTATCGTATACAACTGTTCCTGTTGTAATTGTTGCATCTGCATATTTCTCTAATAAAGCACATGCTCTTTCTGCTGCCATGTATGTTCTTTTATAATCCAATCCTTTTTCAAATCTGTTGCTTGCTTCACTTCTAACTATTTTATTTGATGTTTTTCTTACTAAAACAGAATCGAAAATTGCAGATTCTATTATTATGTTTTTAGTATCGTTTTCTACTTCTGTTGTAAGTCCACCCATTACACCTGCTAAACCTATTGCTTCGTTTTCTTTTGAAATTACAATATCATTTTTAGTAAGTGTTCTTTCTATGTTGTCTAGAGTTGTTAGCTTTTCTCCTTCTTCTGCCATTCTAACAATTAGTTTTCCTTCTAAATTATCTGCATTATAGAAATGTAATGGTTGACCAAGTTCTAACATAACATAGTTACTTATATCTACAACATTGTTTATTGGTCTTATTCCACTTGCAATAAGTCTATTTTTTATAAAATCTGGACTTTCTTTTATTGTCACATTTTCTGCTCTTTTTGCTAAAAATAATTTACAATTATCTGTTTTCACTTCTACCTTAAAGCTATTGTTTATATCTTCTCCATTTTCTTTATGAGATAAGTCTACTTCTTTTTTTAGTGGTTTATCATAAATTGCTCCTACTTCATATGCCATTCCTAAAATACTTAGTAAATCTCCTCTATTAGCTGTTAAGTCAAAATCTATTACACTATCATCTAATCCTAAAAATTTAATTGGATCTTCTCCTGGCAGAGCATTTTCTGGTAATTCGCATATACCATTTTTATCTGCTTCTGATAAAAATTTTTTATCTATTCCTATTTCATATAAAGCACACATCATTCCATTTGATTTTTCACCACGAATAACTCCAGCTTTTATTTTTACTCCACCTGGTAATTCTGCTCCTGGTAAGGCAACTATTACTTTTATTCCTGCTCTAGCATTTGGAGCTCCACATACTATATCTAAAATTTCGTTTCCAACATCAACTTTACATAGGTGTAAATGGTCTGAATCTGGATGATCTTTACATTCTTTTATTTCTCCTATAACTAAGTTTGTTGCTTCTACTAAATTTTCTGCTGAATCATATTCACTTCCTGCTTTTGTCATTGCTTCTGCTAGTGTTTTTGTATCTACATCAACATCTACATATTCTTTTAAAAAGTTTGTACTTAATTTCAATTAGTCCACATCCTTTCTATCAAATTGACTTAAAAATCTTACATCGTTTGCATATAAATATCTCATATCTGGTATTCCGTATTTAAACATTGCTAGTCTATCTATTCCTGTTCCAAATGCAAATCCTCCAAATTTTTCTGGGTCATAACCATTTATTTTTAATACATTTGGATGAACCATTCCACATCCTAATACTTCAATCCAACCTGTTTGTTTACATAGGTTGCATCCTTTTCCTCCACATTTAAAGCAAGATACATCTACTTCATAAGATGGTTCTGTAAATGGGAAATAACTTGGTCTGAAACGTAATTCACTATTTTTTCCTATTACTTTTCTAACAAATACTTCTAGTGTTCCTTTTAAGTCTGCTAAAGAAACATTATTTTCTTTGTAATCTATTACTAATCCTTCTACTTGCCCAAATTGATGTGAATGCGTTGCATCGTCTTCTCTTCTATATGTTTTTCCAGCTGTTAGTTCTCTTATTGGTGTTTTTTCTGTATTTGCCATCATTGTTCTTGCTTGCACTGCAGATGTTTGTGTTCTTAATAAATATTCATCTGTAATGTAAAAACTATCTTGCATATCTCTTGCTGGGTGTCCTTTTGGCAAATTTAATCTTTCAAAGCAATATTCATCTGTTTCCAATTCTGGTCCACTGCATACATCATATCCCATTGATACAAATAAATCTTCTATTTCTTCTATTATTCTGTTTACAGGATGTTTGCTTCCTCTTTTTACTTTTGTTGCTGGTAAAGTTATATCTATTTTTTCTTGTTCTAATTTTTTATTTATTTCTGCTTTTTTGAATTCTTCTTCTCTTACCTCTATTAAATTTTCTAATTCAGCTTTTACAACATTTACTAAGCTTCCTATAACAGGTCTTTCTTCTGCACTTAAATCTTTCATTCCTCTTAAAATGGCTGTTAATTCACCTTTTTTTCCTAAGTATTTAACTCTAGCATTATTTAACCCTGTAATATCTTGTGCCTTATTAATTTCTTCTAATGCAATTTCTTTCATTTTTGCAATTTGCTCTTTCATAGTTTCCTCCTTTAAATTTTATTTATATAAATTTCATTATAATTATGTGTATTTTTTGTATTTTCAGGCGGACTTAAGGCGTCCGCCCCTACACCCAAATTAGAATTTTCATATAATATAAAAAAGAATCATCCATTGCATAGGACGATTCTTTTTACCCGTGTTACCACCTAAATTCATTGAACTATTTTTATAATTCAACCTCATTTGCTATATCGTTGCAACCGTTTTTCCCTACTATTATTTCAAGAAAAAACCTCAAAAGTGAAATTTCTATAAACATTATTTTAGTAAACTTTCAGCCACGATTTACTTTCTCTTTAAAAATATTTTTTTGTTTATATACTTTGCTTTTTCATCAGCTTTATTCAATTTTATTTTTTATATTTATATTGTATCTCTTTTTATTTCTGTATTTTGTGTTACTTTGTTATTTACTGTATTATTATGATGAACTGTATTTGTATTTTTTACAGCTGCATTTCCAAAATATCCAACAACAAATCCAATTATAAAGGCGACCACAATTATAACTACTGTATTTAAACTTTTTTGTTTATTATAAATTTCTTTATCATATATTTTCATATTTATTGCCACCTTTCTATATAAAAAAATCTTGTTTAATTATATACCTTTACCTAAGAGTTTGTAAAGGGTTTTTAAAAAAAGAATTGCAATATTTGCAATTCTTTTTGTTTATTTTTTAAATTTTACTTCTTGGAATAAGAAATTTTTTACTTTTCCCCAAGTAATTTCTTGGTGTAAAAATTCATTTATTTCATCTTCAACTTTTTGTTGTTTTGGTGTTAACTCAACTTTTATATCTTGACAGAAGAAATTCTTTATTTTTGTCCATATACTAACTTTTGTTGGTAAATTAAATTCTGTATTTACTTTTGCTTCTTCTGGTTTAACTTCTACCCCACCAAATACTCCATTCTCAAATTGTTCTTCCATTATTGCTTCCTCCTTTGTAATACATTACTTTAATATTTATACTATAATATGGCAGTTTTTTCAATAGTTTCCTTTCAAATTATATTTTACATTTTTGTATTATTATTGTAATATTTTTGTAATTTTTCTTGTTTTTCCTACTAATACCTCATGTTCAGCTTTTTCTATTTCAACATTTATTATTTTGTTGCATTTATTTTCTGTTCCATCTGCTTCTACCATAATATAATTACTAGTATGTCCTTTTATTATTCCATTTTCACATTCTTCAAACAGCACTTTTAATTCTTTTCCTATATATTGCGCATTTATTTCTTTTTGATTTTTGTTTGATAACTCAATTAGTACTTTACTTCTTTTTGCCTTTATTTCTGGAGAAATTTGATTTTCCATTACTGCTGCTTTTGTTCCCTTTCTTGGTGAATATTGAAATACATGCATTTTATAAAATTTTATTTCTTTTAAATAATTATATGTTATTTTAAATTCTTCCTCTGTTTCTCCAGGAAAGCCTACTATAATATCTGTTGTAAGTTCTACATCAGGATATGTTTTTCTTAATAATTCAACTACTTTTGTAAATTCTTGAATAGTATATTTTCTATTCATTCTTTTTAGTGTTTCTGTACATCCACTTTGAAGTGATAAATGAAAATGATGGCATATTTTTTTTAATTTAGATAGTCTTTTTATAAATTCTTCTGTAATTATCATTGGTTCTAATGAACCTAAACGAATCCTTTCTATTTCATCTACTTCATTTATTTTTTCAAGTAAATCTATTAATCCTATATCTTCTTTTAAATCTTTTCCATATGATGCAACGTGAATTCCTGTAATTACAACTTCTTTTATTCCTTTTTTAGCTATATGTTTTATTTCATCTATAACATTTTCTATTTTTCTGCTTCTAACTCTTCCTCTTGCATATGGGATTATACAATATGAACAGAATCTATCACATCCATCTTGTACTTTTATTACAGCCCTTGTTTTGTCTGTATATGTTACTTCTCCAAACTCATCAAAATCTTTTTGTTTCATTACATCTGAAATAACTTCAATTTTACTTTTTGTTTTTAAATATTCTTCTATGTATGAAAGCATTTTACTTTTTTCGTTAGTTCCTAGTATTAAATTTATTTCTGGAATTTCTTCTAGTTTATCTTTTCCTACTTGTGCATAACATCCAACCGCAACAACTACAGAATTTTTATTTAATTGCTTTGTTCTTCTTAAAATTTGTCTTGATTTTCTATCAGACATATTTGTTACTGTACATGTATTTATTACATATATATCTGCTTTTTCGTGAAATTCTACTATTTCGTAGCCGTGTTTTATAAATTCCTGTATCATTCCATTTGTTTCGTATTGGTTGACCTTGCAACCTAGCGTGTAAAATGCTGCTTTCATTCTTTTATTTCCTTTCTGTTTTTGTAAAGATTAATTTAAATATTATTTCGAATCAATTTTAATCATAATTATAATAAATTTATGAAATGCCGAATGCAATTGGAGTATTATTAGAAAATATTTAATTGTAGCAAAAGAAGAAGCGATGGCTTGCAGAGCAAGAGCAGCGAGAGGCTCATTTGCTACAATTTTATAATTTCTTTTAATACGTAATGCCGCCGAGGAATTGAATAAATTTCATTATAATTATGTATTGTATTTTTTAAGATATTACTTTTCTAAAATAGAAGAATTCAAGTGTTCACTTGAATCCTTCTAACAAATCTTGTACCTCTATTATTCCGAATTTGAAAGAAATTTCAGAATTATTATTAATTCGAACTAATTCTTCTAAGAAAATTTTTAACCGTTCAAACTTTTCAGGAGAAATATTTTGTATTTTTCCTGAATATATACATTTAGATTTTCGGTACAAAAAAATCTTTGCATTTTGCTCTTCATTTTCAATAATTTTGAAAATTCTAAAGTCATCAGGATAAATCATAAAAATCTCTCCTTTCTATTAAATTATGTTTACTATTATATCATTATTATTTAAAAAAATCTACTAAAATTCGACTTTTTCTTCAATCCATTTTTCTAATTCGTCTATTTTTACTCTTACTTGTTCCATAGTATCTCTATCTCTTATTGTAACGCTTTCATCTTCAAGAGTATCAAAATCAACTGTTACGCAGTATGGTGTTCCTATTTCATCTTCTCTTCTATAACGTTTACCTATAGAACCTGCTTCATCATAGTCACACATAAATTTCTTTGAAAGTTTTTCATATACTTCTGTTGCTTTTTCACTTAATTTTTTAGAAAGTGGTAGAACTGCAACTTTATATGGTGCAAGTGCTGGATGTAAATGTAATACTGTACGAGTATCTCCTTCAGCAATTTCTTCTTCTTCGTAACTGTTACATAAAAATGCAAGTGTTACTCTGTCTGCTCCAAGTGATGGTTCTATAACATATGGTACATATTTTTCGTTTGTTTCTGGATCTAAGTATGTTAAATCTTGTTTTGAATATTCCATATGTTTACTCAAATCGAAATCTGTTCTTGAAGCTATTCCCCATAGCTCCCCCCATCCAAATGGGAATGTAAATTCTATATCTGTTGTTGCATTACTATAATGTGATAATTCTTCTTTGCTATGGTCTCTTAAACGAATATTTTCTTCTTTTATTCCTAAATTTAAAAGCCATTCTTTACAGAATTTTTTCCAATATTCGTGCCATTCTAGTTCTGTTCCTGGTTTACAGAAAAATTCTAATTCCATTTGTTCAAATTCACGTGTTCTAAATGTAAAGTTTCCTGGTGTTATTTCATTTCTGAAAGATTTACCAATTTGGGCAATTCCCATTGGTAGTTTCTTTCTTGTTGTTCTTTGTACGTTTTTAAAGTTTACAAATATTCCTTGTGCTGTTTCTGGTCTTAAATATATTTCAGATTTTGCATCTTCTGTAACTCCTTGAAATGTTTTAAACATTAAATTAAATTTACGTATTTCTGTGAAATTATGTTTTCCACATTTAGGACAACAAATATTGTTATCATCCATATATTTTATCATTTTTTTATCTGGCCAGCCATCTACAACTTCTTCGCAATTATGTTCATGCATCCACTCTTCTATTAATTTATCTGCTCTATGTCTTGTTTTACATTCCTTACAATCTATTAATGGATCTGAGAATCCACCAACATGACCCGAAGCAACCCATACCATAGGATTCATTAATATTGCTGAATCTAAACCAACATTATATTTATTTTCTTGAATAAATTTTCTTCTCCAAGCTTGTTTAATATTGTTTTTTAACTCAACACCTAAAGGTCCATAATCCCAAGTATTTGCAAGTCCTCCATATATATCTGAACCAGGATATACATATCCTCTATTTTTGCAAAGTGCAACAATTTTATCCATTGTTAATTCTGACATTTTCATTCCCTCTTTCTTACTTTAAAAGCTAATTTCTTAAAGCATTTTACCACATATAAAAAATGTAATCAACCATTTTGTAATTTTTATTTCTTATATATTACGGTTATTTTACAAAAGTCATATTTTGTATTTTTTTGCTACAATATTATTTTCAATGTTTTTTGATGTTAATTTTTCATTTATTACTATTATATTACAATTATGTTACTTTTATTTTAGTTTATGTAACCAATTTTGGTTTACATTTATTTTTAAACAGTTTTTGTGGATAATGTGGAAAACTTTGTGAATAACTCAAAATAGCCTTTTTTATTTTTAAATTATTCACTTTTTTACAAATGCAAGATTTTATGTATTTTTATTTCCAATTATTTACAGTAAGTTATGTAATTCTTTTATTGTAAATTTAATTATATAAAATAAAAAAATTAAGGCGACTAACAGTCGCCCCTACATATTTACTTATATTTAATTAAGTAATATATGATTAACACAATTTCCGTAATTAAAATTGTTGGAAATCCTATATAAAATTTTGGTTTTTGTGTTTTATGGTGAAATGTGTACATTCCAGCTATACCGCCTATTCCACCACCAAGAAGAACTAATGTCATTAATGCATTTTCACTTATTCTCCATTCATTTTTTATTGCTCTTCTTTTATCTATAAACATTGCCAAAAAAGCTATAAGATTTATTCCTAAAACATAAATGATTATGTTTTTTATTGTTAAAATTTCTTCCATTTTATCACCTATTTTATTTTTTATTCGGGCGGACAGAGACGTCCGCCCCTACAACGTCTGACATAATTTTTAATGTTATTTTTAATATAATGACAAATAATTTGTTTTGAAATGCCGCGTAAGCGACCAAACGAGCAGATTTCCTGCGAGTGCGATTTGGAGCAATCTTCATTTTATTAATTTATATGCTTATAATGTAAATATATAAATTAATTTTACAAAAATGTAATTATGTGCAAATGGTCAATAGACCATTTTTAAATTCGAAGATTGCGACACCAAGGCATAAAAAACAATATATTTGTCATTATAATTATTTTAATTACAGATAAATTACAATAACATTTAAAATTCAAAGAAAGACATTTGATTACTTTGTGTCATTCCTTTTAAGCATCCTGCATTTTTTAACATTTCTATTACAGATTTTCCTACTCCTGAACGTTGTTGTAAATCATCTATACACATAAATTTACCATCTTTTTTTGCTTTTTCTATTCCTTCTGCTGCAACTGTTCCAAGTCCTGGTATACTATTTAATGGTGGACGTATTCCGTCTTCTTCCATTACAAATTTTGTACTATGTGATTTATATAAATCCATTGGCAAGAAGTTTATTCCTCTTTCATACATTTCTAATACCAATTCTAATATTGCATACATATTTTTTTCTTTTACTGTAGCACCATTTCCTAGTAGGTCTATTTCTTTCATTTTGTTTTTTACTCTTTCTTCTCCATGACACATTATATCACTATCAAACTCATCTGCTCTAATTGTAAAATATGCTGTGTAATACGCTTTTGGCTCGTGTACCTTAAACCATGCAATTCTAAATGCATTTGTTACATATGCTGCGGCATGGGCCTTTGGGAACATGTATTTTATTTTTTTACATGAATCTATATACCATTCTGGTACATTGTTATCTTTCATCATTTGCTCATATTCTGGCCACTTTGGTTCCTTTCCTTTTGCAACTTTTCCTTTACGTACAGCTTCCATTATTTTAAATGATGGTTGTGGTTCTAGTCCTTGTTTTATTAGATATATCATTATATCGTCCCTACAACATATTGCTTCGTCCAGTTTTATTGTTCCTGCTTCTATTAAGCTTTGAGCATTGTTAAGCCACACGTCTGTACCATGTGAAAGTCCAGAAATACGAATAAGTTCATCAAATGTAGTTGGTTTTGTATCTACTAACATTCCGTCTTACGAATTTTGTTCCAAACTCTGGTATTCCAAAGCTTCCTACTTCTGAATGTATTTGGTCAGGTGTAACTCCTAAAGCCTTTGTTGAACTAAATATAGACATTGTTTCTTTATCATCTAATGGTACTTTTGTAGGATCTTTTCCGGTTATATCAAATAGCATTCTTATCATTGTTGGATCGTCGTGTCCTAGTATATCTAGTTTCAATAAGTTTTGATCTATTGAGTGGTAATCAAAGTGTGTTGTTATAATATCTGAATTTGGATCATCCGCAGGGTGTTGCACTGGTGTGAATTCATATATTTCTCTACCTTTCGGAACAACAATAATTCCTCCAGGGTGCTGTCCTGTTGTTCTTTTAATTCCAACACAACCTTTTGAAACTCTATTTATTTCAGCACTACTTACAGGTATTTGTCTTTCTTCATAATATTTTTTTACATAGCCATATGCTGTCTTTTCTGCTACTGTACCAACGGTTCCAGCTTTAAAAGTTGTTCCTTTTCCAAATATTACTTCTGTATATTTATGTGCTTTTGCTTGATATTCTCCAGAGAAGTTTAAGTCTATATCTGGCTCTTTATCTCCATTAAATCCAAGGAATGTTTCAAATGGTATATCCATTCCATCTTTATCTAATCTATGTCCACATTTGGGACAATTTTTATCTGGTAAGTCGAATCCGTTTTTACATCCATAATCTGTAAAATCTGAATATTTACAATTTGGACATCTATAATGTGCTGGCAAAGAATTAACTTCTGTTATACCTGTCATATTTGCAACAAATGACGAACCAACAGAACCTCTTGAACCAACTATGTATCCATCTTCGTTTGACTTCCAAACTAATTTCTGTGCAATTATATACATAACGGAGAAACCATTTTTTATAATTGAGTTTAATTCTTTATCTAGTCTTTCTTGTACTATTTCTGGTAATTGTTCTCCATATAATTCGTGAGCTTTACTATATGCTATGTTTTTTATTTCATCTTCACAACCAGGTATGTGTGGAGGACATTTTTCAGGTGATATTGGGCTTATTCTTTCACACATATCACTTATTTTATTTGTGTTTTTTACAACAACTTCATATGCTTTTTCTGGTCCTAAGTATTGGAATTCTTCAAGCATTTCATTTGTTGTTCTTAAGTATAAAGGTGCTTGTAAATCTGCATCTGCATATCCTTGCCCTGCCTCCAGAATTCTTCTATATATTTCATCTTGTGGGTCCATAAAGTGGACATCACAAGTTGCAACTACTAGTTTACCTAGTTTTTCTCCCAATTCTACTATTTTTCTGTTTATATCTCTTAGCGCCTCATCGTCTGCAACTACACCATTTCTAACTAAAAAGGCATTGTTTCCTATTGGTTGAATTTCTAAATAGTCATAATCTCTTGCAATTTCTTCTATCTCTTCATCTGTTTTTCCTCTTTCTATTGCTTGATACAATTCTCCCGCTTCGCAAGCACTTCCTAGTATAAGACCTTCTGAATATTTTTTATACAAACTTTTTAATATACGTGGTTTTCTGTAAAAATAGTGCAAATGAGATAATGAAACTAATTTATATAAATTTTTTAGTCCTACATAATTTTTTGCAAGTATTATAGCATGGTATGATGGTAATTTTTTATATGATTGTTTTTCTGCTTCTTTATCTGGTCCTACAATGTCTATATCATCTATTGTTTTTGCACCTTTTTCCTTTAACATATCTATCATTACATTAAATACTTTAACTGTTGTATCAACATCATCTAAAGCTCTATGTGCTACTTCTACTTTTATTCCTAAGTTTTCTGCGATTATTCCTAGCTTGTACTTCTTATAATTTGGAAATAGCATTTTTGCAAGTTTAAGTGTATCTAAATAAGTATTATTTAACTCATATCCTAAAATTTTTGCATTGTGTTTTAAAAATCCAATATCGAAATCTGCATTATGTGCAACAAGTACAGAATCTCCAAAGAACTCTAGAACTTTTGGTAATACTTGTTCTATTGTTTCAGCATCTTTTACCATATCATCTGTAATATTTGTAACTTCTGTAACCTTTTCTGGTATATGTTTCTCAGGGTTTACGAAACAAGAAAATGTATCTATTACTTCTCCACCTTTAATCTTCATTATTCCTATTTCTGTTATTTTTTCTGTTCTATATGAAAGTCCCGTTGTTTCTAAGTCAAATACACAATATGTTGTATCTATATCTTGCCCTTTAGAGAATGAAATTGTTGGAACTCTATCTGGTACTAAATATGCTTCAACACCATATATAATTTTCATATCTTTGTTATCTCTACCTAAAAGTTTGTGTGCTTCTGGAAAGGCTTGTACAACTCCATGGTCTGTAATTGCAATAGATTTCATTCCCCATTTCATAGCTCTTTTTATTAAATCTGTTGCAGATGTCATTGCATCCATTTGGCTCATTTGAGTATGCATATGTAGCTCTACTCTTTTTTCTTCTGCTAAATCCATTCTTTCTTGTTTTTTTCTTCCTGGTGTTTCTATTATTGTATTTGCTATGACTCCAAGTTCTTTTGCAAATGGATCAAACTGTGCTGTTCCTTCTATTTTTACTCCTTTTGCACTTTGTATTTTCTTTAATACTTCTGCTCCTCTTTCTCCCGGTACAAAGGCTTTACAAGTTATTGTACTTGTTCCATCATATACATCAAACATAACAAGCCATTTACCACTTTTTAACTCTCTTGAATCTGTATTTATTACTTCTCCTTCTAAACTTAACTTTCCAGTATCTACTCCAATATCTTCTACTTTAACAAGCTCTTCTCTTATGTTCATATTTCTTCCTAATATTAGAGGTGTATTCTCCTCTGGCATTGGAGGTGGTGGAGCTGGAACATAATCGTTTTGAGGAACCTGCTTTGTTTCTTTTTCCTTTGTTTTATTTTCATTTGTCTTATTGTTTTGTTTTTTATGTACTTTATTCTCTTCAATTTTTTCAATATTTATTGAAGATGCAACTTGCTCTAATGCCATATCTTCTAAATGTTTTTTTCGTTGTTCTAATATTTTTAGAGTCTCTTCTGAAATTCTTTCTGTATATATTACTTTGTATTTTTTCATATATAAGCTATCTATTAATTTTTCCAGAACTACATTTAATCCTCTAGCATTTAAAAAATCTGCACCTTTCATTGTTAAATATACATTTAGTTTATTTCCTTCTACTTCTAAATTAGCATTTGCAAGTAATTGCCTTGCAATTGGATATTTTCTTGCAAGTAATGCCATTATATTTTTCCAATCATCTTCTATACTTGGAATTTTTACAACTTCTCCATAGTGCATATTTATCCATGTGTGTTCAATTCTAAATCTTTCACTAACAAAGGCTTCAAATATAGCAATTGATTTAAGTTTTACAAATTCTTCTGATTCTAAATCTAACACCAATGTATTTTTTCTTTTGTACAACTTCATATTTAGTATTTTTGCATTTTCTAAATTATCTTCAAATTTAAAATCTTTAAATGTCTCATTCATTGCTTTTATTGTTGCCATTTATTTTCCTCCCATTTTAAAGTATTTTATCACAATAAAAAAAAGTTGCCAATGAAAATGACAACTTTTTTACTTTTTTATTTTTTCTACTAATATATCTCCAAATACTTCTTCTTGAGTTGTTGTTACTTTACTTCTTCTTGACATTTCTAGCATTCCTGAAAATGCTGTTACTACTTCTTGTTTGTTGTGTTCTTTTATTGAAAATAATTTATTAAATACAAACTTTTTTTGCCTTATTAATACTTTAAACATTTCTTTTACTTTGCTTCCTACACTGTAACTTTCTGATATTGCTATTTTTTCTATGTTTTTTGCATTTTGATTTTTCTTTTGCTCATTTCTTTCTATCAATTTTTTATATAACTCTGGTATTATTTCTTTGTTATATTCTTTTTCTAGTTTTTGTTTTGGCAATTGTATTTCTTCTCTTACTCCGTATAATCTATCTCCACTGTTTTCATATTGTTCTTTAAATTTTTTTATTATTTCTTTATATTTTTTATATTCTATAATTCTTCTTATTAACTCTTCTTCTGTAATTTCTTCCTCGTCTTCTACTTGTTTTGGTAATAAGCTTTTAGATTTTAATAAGATAAGTGTTGATGCCATTACTAAAAATTCACTTGCTATTTCTAGGTTTAATCTTTCCATTTCATTTAAGTAATCTATGTATTGGTCTGTTATATCACTTATTTTTATATCGTATATGTTCATTTTGTTTTTATCTATTAAATGACATAATAAGTCTAATGGTCCTTCGAAATTATCTATTTTTATTGCATATTTATTTGTTTCTAGTGTTAATACATTTGGCATTATATATTATCTCCTTTATAACCTTTTTTTAATAAGTATATTTTTATTTCTTCTTCGTTCATTGTATTTTGTTTTTTTATTTTTATATTTTCTGCTGATTTTCTTTCATATTCTTCTAGTTCTTCATAATTGTTTTGTATGTATTCATCTAATATATGTCTATTAATTCCTTTTGAATATAATTTATATTTTAATTCTTTAATAGAAAGATTTTTTAATGCTATGCATTCACTTACAAATCTTTCTATGTAATTATAATCATTAATATATCTTGTTTCTTTTAAATAGTCAATAATATCTTCTAATAAATTTTCTTCAATTGTTAATTTAAATTTATTTCTTACTTCATTTTCTGTTCTTTTTTTGTACATTATATATTTTAATATTTTTGTTTTTTCTCTATCGAATTCTTCTACTGAATACATTGCTTTCTCCTTTTTTATTAAAAATAGAAATATAAAAAAGTGGCTTCGCCACGCGGGTCGTCGGGGACGCCGACCCCTACATTCAAAATAGGAATTTCCTATAATAATATAAAGGGTAGACTTAAGGTATCTGCCCCTACACAGAAAATATGAAATTTCTATTTTATAAAAACTAAATTTCATATAATATAAAAGGCACGGTTTCCAATAGGAACCCGTGCTAGGCAATTATAATAAAATCTAGTCCCCTGTGTTTTCGTACCAGTAATTTTATATAATTGTCTTTGTACTGCAAAGCTTATCTATTATAGCATATTATTCTTATTTTTTCAAGTATTAACGTGTTCCATTATTCGTCATCTTTTTCATCTTCGTCTTTTTCGTTATCTCCAAGGCTTTGTTCAAAAGCTTTTGCAAAGTTATCTCTAACCTTTTTCTCTACTTCTTCCATTACTTCTGGATTTTCTGCTAAGTATTTTTTTACATTCTCTCTACCTTGTCCAATTTTACTTCCATTATAACTAAACCAAGATCCTGCTTTTTCAATAATATCTAAATTTACAGCCATGTCTAATATATTTCCTTCTTTTGAAATACCTTTTCCATAAACTATATCAAATTCTGCTTCTCTAAATGGTGGTGCAACTTTATTTTTTATAACTTTTACACGTGCTCTACTTCCTACAACTTCTCCATCTTGTTTTATGTTTTCTATTTTTCTTATGTCCATTCTAACTGATGCGTAGAATTTTAATGCTCTACCACCTGTTGTTGTTTCAGGGTTTCCAAACATAACTCCAATTTTTTCTCTTAATTGATTTATGAATATTATAACTGTTTTTGATTTGTTTATTGCGCCTGCTAGTTTACGTAATGCTTGAGACATAAGCCTAGCTTGAAGTCCCATGTGAGAGTCTCCCATGTCTCCGTCTATTTCTGCTTTTGGAACTAATGCTGCAACAGAGTCTACTACTATTACGTCTAAAGCTCCACTTCTAACTAATGCTTCTGTAATTTCTAGTGCTTGTTCTCCTGTATCTGGTTGTGATACTAATAAGTCATCTATATTAACTCCTAAATGTTTTGCATATACTGGATCTAAAGCATGTTCTGCATCTATAAAAGCTGCTTCTCCTCCCATTTTTTGTGCTTCTGCAACAATATGTAATGCAAGTGTTGTTTTACCAGATGATTCTGGTCCATATACTTCTACTATTCTTCCTCTTGGAACTCCTCCAATTCCTAATGCTATATCTAACCCTAATGCTCCTGTTGGAATTGCTTCTATTTCCATTGCTTTATATTCTCCAAGTTTCATTACTGAACCTTTTCCAAATTGTTTTTCTATTTGTGCCATTGCAACTTCTAATGCTTTTTTTCTTTCATTATTTTCTCCCATTTTTATCTTCCTTTCTTTTGCAAACATTTTTTCTTCAAATTTATGTTTGTATTGTATTTTATATTTTTATTTTTGTCAAGTATTTTTTTAAATTTCTCTATACCAATTTTCTATATTATAATAAATACTATAATTATTTGGTATTATATCTGCTCTTAGATTTGTACTACATATCATTGATTTTTGGTTTATATATAAGCTTTTATATGGACTCTGTTCTTTATATAAATTAGCTAAATCTTGATATTTTTCTTTTAGTTTTTCATTATCTGTAATATTTGAAATTTCTTTTAGTAATTCTGTACATTCATCATTTGTAAAATTAGCTATATTTCCTTCTCCTAAATATGTATTTAAATTTGGTGATAGACCTATATTAGTTCCTGCTATTAATAATTCGTAATTCTTGTTTTGTAGTATATTACTATAATTTGCAGATGATACTTTTGTAATATTTACTGGTATTCCAATTGCTTCTAAATTTGCTTTAATTATTTCTGCAACTCTTGTTCTTGCCTCGTTATCAGAATTTACTGTTAAATTAAAAGCTAATTTTAAAGTTTTATAATTTTCTTTCTTTTGCCAGTATCCCTTATTATATTCCCAACCACTATCTATTAATAATTGTTTTGCTTGGTCTGGATTATAACCTGAACTACTGCTTTCGGAATTATATAACCACATTCCATAGTCTAGTGGAAAGTCCATACTATAGTATTTTCCATTAAATACTGTTGCTATTATGTTTTCTTTATCTATACTGAAATTAACAGCTTTTCTAACATTTACATCACTTAAAAATGTATTACTACAATTCATTGCAAGAAAATCATATTCTCTTCCTTTAAAATCTATTTTGTTATAACCTATTGTTCCTACATATTTTTCTAAATCATTATTTTGTGTTACTAGTAAATCTAAGTTGCCCATTTTAAATGCATTATAAGCATCTCCCGTTGAACCATATAAATTAACTTTTATTTCTTCTACTTTTGCATTTTTACTTTCTAAGTTCCACCAATTTTGATTTTTCTTTAAGGTTATAACTCCCCCTTGGTTACTAACAATTTTATACATACCAGTTCCCATTGGCACATTGTTTTTTTCTGTTGTTTGAAAATCTTGTTCAAGATAAAAATTGTTAGATAATATTGGAAATGTTAAGTTATACTCAAAATATGGATCTTTTCTATCTAAAGTTATTTTTATTGTGTAATCATCAATTACTTCAACTTGCACAACATGTTGGACATTTGCAGAATATATGGAATCTATATTTTTTAATTTATCTATAGTAAACTGAACATCCTTTGAAGTAAAACTACTTCCATCGTGCCATTTTACATTATCTCTAAGTTTTATAATATATGAATTATCTCCACTTATTGACCATTCTGTTGCTAAACATCCTTCTGGTTTATAATCTTTAGAAAGTGTTATTAAAGGTTCAAAAACTATCCTAGATATATCTTGTACATTTGAATTTTTACTTAATATTGGATTAATTGAATCGTAATTTACTATTGCTAATCTTAAATCTTGTGCAACAGTTGTTTCTTGTTTTTTATTATTTTCACCACTATTTTCTTCTTCGTTTTTACTATTGTCTTTATTAATTTTAAATACAGCAAAAACAATTAGTAAAATAACAACAACAATAAATAAATATTTTATAAAATTATTTTTCATTTTTTCACCTCGATTTACAACAAATATAATATATTAAATGTTCTTTTTTTTCAATAATTTATTAAAATTATTTTTATTATTTCGAGTCGTCGAGGACGCCGACCCCTACAACGTCTGACATAATTTATAGCGAAATAATATTATTTCTATAAAAAAAGAGAGCATTTTTTGCTCCCCATAAATTTATATTAATTATTTTCTAGATTCTACAATTAATTTCATTCCTGTTCTATCTTCCCCCTCGACTTGAACCTCCGCAAATGCTGGTATACATACCAAATCAACTCCTGTTGGTGCTACAAATCCTCTTGCTATTGCTACTGCCTTAACTGCTTGGTTTAGTGCTCCTGCACCGATTGCTTGCATCTCTGCTCTACTACTTTCTTTTACTAATCCTGCTATTGCTCCTGCAATTGAATTTGGATTAGATTTTGATGAAATTTTTAAAGTTTCCATTTTTTCCTCCTATTATTAAAATATATTTGTACTTGCGACATATATATTTATAATGCATCTGGAAAAAATTGTAAATAACAAATTGGTAATTTTTACCATTTTGCATCGCGTTATATTACATTATTCGACAGTTATATTTTGTTATATCTTTCAATCTTTTCTATTTTACCATTTTCGTCATTTATTTCAAAAATTATACTATTAAAAATACAATTTCCTTCTGCTAATTTATATCTTTCTGGTAAGGATGTTTCAAATCTTTTAATAGATGCTTTTACATCCATTCCTATTACAGAATATTTTGGACCAGTCATCCCAATATCCGTTATATATGCGGTTCCTTTTGGAAGTATTGTTTCATCTGCTGTTTGTACATGTGTGTGTGTTCCAAATATAATATTTGCTTTTCCATCTAAATAATAACCTAAGGCTATTTTTTCTGCTGTAGCTTCTGCATGAAAGTCTACAATAATTATATCTACTTTATCTTTTACTTTTTCTATTATGTCATTTGCAACTGTAAATGGATTTTCTGAAAGAACTCCCATCGATGTTCTACCTATTAAATTTATAACTGCAATTTTTTTATTTTTGCATTCAAAAATGTTATATCCTTTACCTGGATTCCCCTTCGAATAATTTGCTGGTCTAATTATATTTTTTTCTTCATTTATAAATGTAAATATTTCTTTTTTTCCCCAAGTATGGTTTCCCATTGTTATAACATCTGCTCCAGCTTCTATTAATTTATCGTATATCTTTCTAGTAATTCCCATACCACCTGCTGAATTTTCTCCATTTACTATTATAAACTCTATGTTTTTCTCTTGTTTAATTTTTCTCAATTCTGATATAGCCTTTTTTACCCCATTTTCTCCAACTATATCTCCAACAGTTAAAATTCGCATTTTTTCACCTCTATTTTTTAGATTTATTCTTCAATTTCTACATATTGAATTTTTTTATTAAATATTAAAATTAATTCAAATATTGGTTTTAATAGCCAAATTCCAAGTCCAAATAAAAATCCTTTTTCAAATGATTTTGCAAGTTCGAAGTTCATTATAAGTTTTAAAATTCCATACATAAACCAACCTATTACAGGAATTAATAATAAAATTAACCACCAATAACTATATCCACATATATTAAATAATACACCATCTCTGTAAACGGGAATAAATGTTGCCCAAAAATGTTTTCTAGCTTTAACAAAAATTAAACCTTTTAAAATTATCATTATAATTGCATATATAATAACAACTGTTAAAACATTTTTTATAGTTTTATTGCTTAAAAGAATTTTACCTGCTATAGAAGCTTTTTTTGTTGTTGACATATTTGCTTGTATATCTTTTAATATTTCTTCTGCCGATTCACCGTTATCTAATTTTTCTTTTACTTTATCTATATTTACATCATCTAAAACTTCATTTAAAGTGCTTGAATCTGTTTGTCTTAAAACCTTAGTTCCTGTTGAAATTGTATTACTACTAACTCCACCTTGTTCTAGCTCTGCTGAATAACTATCTATCATATCAGCAATTTCATCATTTGAGTATTCTTTGCTTAAATCTTGGTACATGTTTAAAACATCTGTTGATGTAATATTATTTACATTTATTTTATTATCTTTAATATAATTTTCAACCACAGATTTATCTGTTGCAAATACACTATTTCCTACTCCTAAAATTAATATCATAAATATTGCTACCACTACTACTTTTAAATATTTCATTTGTATACCTCTTTTCTATAATTTGTTTTTATTATTTAATAATATATTTGTTTTTGAAAATATCGCATAAGCAACTAAACATGCAATTTTCTTTTACATTAACATTTTAGCTCCACGAGTGTGAAGCATTTTTCTTTCGAAAACATGCAGAAAGAAAACATCCTTCACACTGCAAGATGGAGCGGAAATATATTTAAAAAATAAATCTGTCACATATTATACAATAAAATTAAAAACATTTCCATTGATTTCTATAAAAAAATAAATTATAATAAAAAACATGAAAGAACTAATAGTAAATAAAAAATATAATAATAAAAAAATAGATGAATTTTTATATGGTAATTTTCCAGCATTGACAAAAGGTGTTTTATATAAAGCTCTAAGAAAAAAAGATATTCAAATAAATGGCAAACGTATTAATTCTATTCAAAATGTATTTGAAAACGATGTTGTTAAAATATATATTTTAGATAACTTTTTAGAATTAAAACTTGAAATTGTTTATGAAGATGATAATATTTTAGTTATAAATAAACCTTCTGGTATTGAAGTTACAGGAGAAAATTCACTTACTGCTTTTGTTCAAAAGCAAATATGTAAAACTGCTATGCCTTGCCATAGGTTAGATAGAAATACTTATGGTTTAATCTTGTTTGCCAAAAATAACGAAGCTTTAAATATACTTTTTGATAAATTTAAAAATAAAGAAATTGAAAAGCATTATATTGCATATTGTTATGGGGTTCCTTCCAAAAAACAAGATAGATTAGAAAGCTATCTATTTAAAGACAATAAAAAATCTCTGGTATATATTTCAGACACTTTTAAAAAAGGTTATCAAAAAATAATAACAAATTATACTGTTTTGAAAGTAAACAAAGATAACAAAACTTGTATTTTAGATGTAAACATAGAAACAGGTAAAACACACCAAATACGTGCACATTTAGCTCATATAGGACTACCAATTATAGGTGATGGTAAGTATGGAATAAATTATATTAATAAGAAATTTGGATTTAAAACACAACAATTATGTAGTTACAAATTAATTTTTAATTTTAAAAATAATAATGGAATTTTGGATTATTTAAATAAGAAACAAATTTTTTTGAATTATAAAAAATAAGTCACACTTTTGTGCGACTTATTTTTTATCCTACTATTTCGTAAAATTCTCTTCCTGATATTACTTCTTTTTCTAATAATTTTTGTGCTACTGCATTTAGCTCGTCCATATGTGCAAGTAGTATTTTTTGTGCATCGTTGTATGCTGTGTCCATTAGTATTTTTACTTCTGCACCTATTACGTCTTCAATTTTTTCTCCGTATATTAATAGTTCGTTTGGATCATCTGTTTTTAAAGATACTGGCCCTAGGTTTTCGCTCATTCCATATACTGTTACCATATCTTTTGCAATTTTTGTAGCTACTTCTAAGTCATTACTTGCACCTGTTGATATATCATCTAAAGCTATTTTTTCTGCTGCTCTTCCTCCTAATAGAGATATCATTTTTTCTTCCATTTCTGTTTTTGAAATATAATATTTATCTTCATTTGTTTTGTACATTGTATATCCACCTGCAACACCTCTTGGTATTATAGATACTTCTTTTATATCATTTTGTGTTTCTAAGTATCTACTAACTATTGCATGTCCTGCTTCATGGAATGCTGTTAATTTTTTATCTTTATCTGATATTATTCTACTATGCTTTTCTAGCCCTACTGTGACTTTTTTTACTGCATCATCTAAGTCTTGATTTGTTATTGCTTTATGTTTTTTTATTGTTGCTATTATTGCTGCTTCGTTTAAGACATTTGCAAGCTCTGCCCCTGTAAATCCTGCTGTATCTTCTGATATTGTTTTCAAAGATACATCTTCTGCAAATTTTTTGTCTTTACTATGAATTTTTAATATTTCTTCTCTTCCTCTTTGGTCTGGGGCTGCTATCATTATTTGTCTATCAAATCTTCCTGGACGTAATAAAGCTTTATCTAACATTTCTGGTCTATTTGTAGCAGCCAAAACTATAATGTTTTCTTCACTTTCAAATCCATCCATTTCTACTAGTAATTGATTTAGAGTTTGATTATTTTCAGATTCTGCACCACTGTTGCTTGTTCTTCTCGCTCCTATTGCATCTATTTCATCTATAAATATTATACATGGAGACATTTTTCTTGCTTTTTCAAATAATTTTCTAACTCTTGAAGCTCCTAGTCCTGCAAACATTTCTATAAATTCTGATCCACTCATTGATATAAATGGTACATTCGCTTCTCCAGCTATTGCCTTTGCTATTAATGTTTTTCCTGTTCCTGGTTTTCCACAAAGTAAAACTCCTCTTGGAACTTTTGCTCCCATTTTATGAAACTCTTCTGGTTTTTTTAAGAAGTCTACAATTTCAACTAATTCATGTTTTTCTTCGTCTAAACCTGCTACATCATCAAATTTTGTTTTTGTGTTCTTTTCTTCTGCATCGTATACTTTTCCTTTATCTCCTAGACCTTGCATTTGAAATAAAAGTATTATTAATGCAATCATTATTAATGTTGGAAGTATTGAAAATAAGTTTTGAGATATAGATACTAATGGATTTACTTTATTTTGTATTAATTCAATTTCGTTTCCTTCTTGTACTTTTGATTGTATTAATTCCATAAAAGTTTGTGTATTTGGAACTATTGCCTTTTTTTCTTCATCTTCATTTTTTATTTTTACTTTTAGAGATGTACTTCCTACTGTCATTTCTATTTTTTCTATATTTCCTGCTTCAACTTGTTTTATTAAGTCTGTATAGGCTAGTGTGTTTTCTTTATCTTTGTTTTTGTTCATATAGAAGTATATTGCTATTGATACTATTATTGATAGTATTAGTAGTATAATTCCTGCTATATACCATTTGGAGTTGTTTTTTTTGTTTCCTTTTTTATTCAAATTTATTACATCCTTTCTAATTTAATTGATAAGATAAAAGATTTTCATCTTTAATTTTCATATAATAATAATTAATATTAAATTATTTTCTCGAGTCGCCCTAAGGACGCCGACCCCTACAATATTTGACATTAATTTCTCTATAATATTCTACCACTTACACGGCATTTCAAAACAATATATTTGAAACTATTTAATGTAGAGAAATTCTAAAAAAACTAAGATTCTCCTGTGGCTGGGTTGCCCTCATCTTTTTTGTCTTTTTCTTTGTCTTCTAATTCTATTTTTCCTTCTTCTTCTTTGCTTTTGTTTTCTTCTTTTGGTTCTTCTTGTTTTTCTTCTGGCTTTTCATCTTCTTTTTGATTTTCTTCGTTTTCTTTTCTTATATTTTTTTGCACTTCTTCTATTTTTCCTATTACTATTCTTTCTTTTATTAGGTCTGACCTAATGCTTAATATTGCCGCTACCATACATATATACGATATTGTTGTGTACATTACTTCAAAGTATTTTATATAAAATCCTGTATAAGTATTTATTATTATATAAGCTACATTTAGTATTATTGGCAATGTTAAAGCATGTATTGCCATTGCATATGATGCTGAATATTTTAGCTTTACTCTTACTATTCTTGCCGTTATTACTCCTAATAATGCTAGTATTAATGCATCTGTTAATATTGAAATTGAATATGTTATATATAAGTAAACATACATTACTACAAACATTTCAGCATATAACATATACATTTTATTATCTTGTAGTTTATTTACTAAGTCTGTTTTTGTAAATTCATCTGATATTCCATAGCTATTTTGCATATCTGAATAAGTTTTTTCTACGTCTCCCTGTAAAAGTGAACTTCTAAATATAACTTTATCTTTTAAAAATAGTATTCCATAATTATATAGTCCTATTTTTTCTTTATAACTATTTATTTCTTCTTCATTTTCTGTTTGTGTATCTATTATTATTTTATATGAAATATCTTTTGTATCATCATTACTTTGTAATTCTATTTTTTGATTATCCTTAAATTCTAAATTTCCTTCTTTATAGCTAAACTCTGGTAAATCATTTTTTATATAATTTGTAGTTTTGTTTATTATCATTCCATATTTTACACTAAAACTTAACGCAATAATTAATACAAAAATCAAAGCAAATTGGAAAAAATATTTAAATGACTTAGAAAGTTTTTCAACTGCAAATATTTTATATTTTTCAAAGTCTTTTATACTTATTAAAATTCTTTTCCAAAAAGATATTTTTTCTTCAACTTTTTCTTCCATTATTTATACTCCCTTCTTATGCGTGGATCTATATAAATAGGGTTTACATCATAAATTGCTTTATCTCCAACTTTTACATTTTCGTCTACTATAACTGTTGAATGGTACATTCCAAGTCTTCCTGCTAATTTATAGTTTTTATTATTTATATTTACTTTTAAATATTGCTTTTTGAAAAATCCTTTTATATCGTTTAATATATAACGTAATTTATCAACTTTTCTAAACATATCTTGTCTTGAACTTACATTAAATCCATCTGAATGTCCAACAGGAATTATTGCCACTTTTGTTTCTTTTTTTGTTAAATAAATATTTGAATATCCAATATTAAAATTAGCTGGCAATGTTCTTACTTCTGCAACTTTACTTTCTAATATTCCTATTTTCTTTACTCCAATTTTATTTTCTACAGATAGTCTGCCCACAAATGCTGATCCAACTCTTACCGCATCTAAATGCATTTCTGGAAATTTTACAAATGCAGATGAATTGCATACATGTTTTAATTTGAATTTAATATTATTTTCTTCTAAAAATTTTTCAACATTCATAAATTTTTCAAATTGTTCTTTTGTTATTTTATCATCATAAAAAGCAATTGAGAAATGTGTAAAAATTCCTTCAAATTCAATATTTGAATTTTGTTTTATTGCTTTTAATATTTCATCTCTTTTAGTATAAACAAATCCATATCTTCCAAAGCCTGTATCTATTTTTAAGTGTGCTTTTATTTTTTTATTTTTTTCACTTGCTATTTCATTTGCAATTTTAGCAGATTCTACAGAACCTATTGTTAATGTTATATTATTTTCAATTAAACTTTGTACTTCTTCTTTTAAACATGTTGAAGATAATAATAAAATTTCTTCTTTTATTCCATTTTTTCTAAGTTCTAAAGCTTCTTCAATTGTTGCAACAGCAAATATTTCTATTCCGATTATCTATTAAAAATTCCGTTAATTTTACTAAATCTAAACCATACCCATTAGACTTAACAACTGCAATTACTTTACTATCATTTGCATATTTTTTTATCTGCCTAACATTATGTTTTAAATCTTCTTTGTTTATTACTAACTCTTTCAATTTTATCTCCTTGTTTTTTTGTTAAATCTTCATTTTCTTATATTTCTTTCATATTTTACACTATTGTTTATTTTTTTACAAGACAAAAACCGCAAATATTTGCGGTTTTATTTTTATTTTCTTGCTTTTGCAAGTCTTTTTATATATCTTACTTTTCTAAATATTTTTTCTGCTATTTTATATAACTTATATGTTAATGGTTTAAATGGTATATATAGTTCTCCTATGAATTCTGTATATTCTGCGCCAAATCCTTTTTTAAATCTATATAATCCATTACTATTATCTGCAACTCCAGGTACTCCACGTAAATCGAACATATCGTCTCCACGTGCTATTGAAATTTTTATCATTTCCCAATATAGCAAATAATTTGGCATGACATTTCTATATTTATTACTACTTGCTCCATATAAATACCAAGTTTTATTTCCATACATTATTGGTATTACCCCTGAAATTGGTTTTCCTTCATAATATGCCATTAGTACTTTCATATGTTCTGGTCCAAGTTCATCATACATTTTTTCAAAGTATTCTAATGGACGTATTATAAATCCATCTCTTGCTCCTGTTTCTATCATTATTTTATGAAAATCTTTTAAATCTTCTCTTGTTCCATCTTTTACAGTAACACCTTTTCTTGTTGCTAAACGTACATTATATCTTGTTTTTGAATGAAATCCTGCAAATATTTCGTCTTCTGTTTTTCCTCTCATATCTAATCTAAAAACATAACGTGGTTGTATTTCTTCGCTAAAGTCTTTTGCATCGTCTTTAACTTTATATCCTAAAGTTTCAACTATGCTTCTAAATTCTTTATCAGCACTTTTTATATCTGGTTCTATTTTTATAACCATAGCTTTATATTTTTTTGCTAATAGTTTTATTCCTTCTGTAAGTTGAGTTAAAACTTCTACATTATGAATATCACATACAGGTCCACGAGATGAATACATTAAATATCCAAAAATAGGAATTTTACGTATTAAAACACTTATAGAACCTATAATGTTTCCATTGCTATCTTCTGCTAAAACAACTTCATTTTTCCAAAAAGATTTAACTTTTCCCCATTCTAAAGATTGTTGAAAATTGCATCTTTCATGTCCTTCTAAAAATTTTTTATATAATTCTTTGTCTTTTTCTTCTAATATTCTCAATTTAATTCCTCCTATTTTTTTTAATATTGTTTTGCACTTAATTTAATTATTAAGTCCATATTATCATCTTTTGCTGCTTTATTTCTTCTTATTTTTCCACACTTTTTACACTTAAATACTATTACATAGCCCTTTTTGCTATCTATATCAATTCCAACTGGTTCTAAATCTCCGTGGCATTCTTCTTGCCTATCTCCTGGATTTATATCTACATGTTTTGAATGTAAGCAATACGGACAATGGTTTCTACAAGAATACCCTAGTTTTGTTACTTTTTTTCCGCAGTTTTCACATATAAATTCTTCGTCTATTTCTGTAAATTTTCTTTGCATTTTTCTCTCCTAATATTTAAAATCTCCACCGCCTATAAATTCTCTAAGTAAAGAGTTTGTAGGTACTAAGTCATCTGGTATATCTTCAAAATATTTTAAAAATTCTCGTATTCTTTTTGCTTCTGAAAATTCTATGCTTCTATTATCTATGGCTTCTAATTGTGGAAGTGCATATTTTTTCAGAACACATATTTCATATATTAAAGATGTATTAAACATTGCATCTGCTTCCTCTTGAAATGGGAATATATTTTTTAATTCTCCTCTGTTTACAGAATCCCACATTTTTAGTGTGTGAATTGCAGAGTAGCTTCTAAAGTTTGAATCTCTAACTATTCTTCTTATTAATCTTGAATCTGTTGTAGATATTCTATTAAATTCATCTATATTAAGTACTGTTAGTGCACTTATATATACTTTGAACTTTTTATTTCTTGGAATCTGCGCTGTTAATCTATCATTTAAGCAGTGTATTCCTTCCATTACTATAATATCATCTTTTCCTAATTTAATCTTATTTCCTTTATATTCTTTACTTCCTGTTGTGAAATTAAATGTTGGCATTTCCACTTCTTCACCATTTAATAAACGTTCTATGTGTTCATTTAATAGTTTCATATCTACCGCTTCTATTGCCTCAAAATCATATTTTCCGTCGCTATCTACTGGTGTTTGTTCTCTTTCTACAAAGTAGTTATCAACAGATATAGTTACTGGTTTTAGTCCATTTAATTGTAATTGAAGACCTAATCTTTGTGCAAATGTAGTTTTTCCTGATGATGATGGTCCTGCAATTAATACCATTTTTACATCTTTCTTTTCTGCAATACTATCTGCTATTCTTGATATTTTCTTTTCATGTAATGCTTCATCTAGCATTACTATATCTTTAGCTTTTCCATCTCTTATTGCTTTATTTAATTTTGTTAATGTTTCTATATTTAATACCTTATGTATTTTTTCATAATCTGCTAGTGCTTGTAATAATTTTTTATTATCTATAAATTCAGGAACTTTTGTTATATCTTTTTTACTTGGATATCTTATTAAAAATCCATTGCTATATTTTTGTATTTCAAAAATTTTCATATAGCCTGTTGAAATTGGCATTACACCATAAAAGTAATTGAAATAATCTTCACAATAATATAACGAGAATTTCTTCTTACTTTTATTTTCTAACTGAAGTCTTCCTTTTACTGTATCTACATTTTTATAAATTTCTTCTGCTTCTTGTTTTGTAAATTGTTTTTTTATAATAGGAATATTTTTATTTACTATTTCTTGCATTTTTTTATGAACTTCTTCTAATAGTTCATCTGTTATGTCCATATTCTTTATAGTACAAAACATAGAGTTGCTAAGTTGATATTCAACACCAACTTCGGCTTGTGGATATAATTCTTCAAAAGCTTTTGACATTACATATAAAAGCCCTCTTATATAAATTCTCATTCCATCTGCATTTGATATATCTAAAAGTTCTATTTTAGAATCCATTTTTATTTCATGATTTAACGATTTTATTTCATTATTACATATACATGCTATTGTATTGCTTGTACATTCTTCTTTCAAAGCATCGATTACTCTTTCTGGTTTTTCAATTTCAATTTCTTTATCTTTATATTGTACTTTCATATTTTTCCTCCTTAAAGTTTGGAACATATTCTTCTTCGTGCTTGCCTAAGTCTTGCATATAGCCATTATTTAGCCCTAACATATATATATGTTTTTCTATTTCTTTATATTCTTTTATATTTATTTTTCTATTTAGCTTTTCATCTTGTTTTGCTTTATATGTTGGGAAATATTGTGCCATAACACTAACATATGTATCTTTCCCTATATTTTCCTTGATATACTTTAACACATTTTTTGTATTTTGCATATAGTTTGGCAATATTAAATGTCTTATAATTACACCTTTTTGTATTATTCCATTTTCATCAAATATAGGATTTCCAACTTGGCTTATCATTTCTTTTATTGCTTTTGATGTAATTTCATAGTAGTTTTCTATTCCAGAATATTTTTTTGCTATTTCATTATTATAATATTTAAAATCTGGTAAATATACATCTATATAACCTTTTAACATTTTTATTGTTTCAACATTTTCATAACCATTTGTATTATATATTATAGGTATTTTCAAGTCTTTTTCTTTAGCAATTTTTATTGCTTCTATTATATGATAAACATACATTGTTGGAGTAACTAAATTAATATTATTTACACCTTTTTCTTGTTGTTTTATAAATATATTTGCAAGTTCTTCTATTGTTATTTCTTTTCCATAACCTTCGCCACTTATTTCATAGTTTTGACAAAACTTACAAGATAAATTACAGTTAGAAAAAAATATTGTTCCAGAACCATTTTTACCACTTATACAAGGTTCTTCAAACTCATGTACTGATGCTAATGCTATTTTTACATTTTTTCCAGCTTTGCATCTACCAATTTTTCCTTCTAATCTATTTACCTTACATCTGTGTGGACAAAGTTCACAGCTTTTCAAACCTTTTAGCATTTTTTCTCCATTCAAAACTCCTCCTATATAAATATAGAAGGAGCTTTTAGCTTTTATTACTTTAATTATCTCTCATCATTAGATTTTTGATTTTCTATTATTTGATTATATTTATTTTCTAAACCTTCATAAACTTTTTTTAGTTCATCTTGTGATTTTTCATTTCCTTGGTCATCTTTAGTAACATCTACAACGTTTTCACCTTGAAAATATTCTTTACCATTTACCATTACTTGTTTTGCATCTATATTAACATATTTATCATCAATTCTTCCTAATGTTGTTATTATAGTGTTATCATCTCTATTTATAAGAGTGTACATATCTTCAATTCTTTTATTATCTGTAATATAATCACTTGCTTCTGTATTTTCTTTATAATCGTCAACATACTCTTGATTTTCATTTATTGTTATAAATTGTGGTTTGCTTTTTATACAACCAATTTTATCATCATCAATATTATAACCATGCTCTGCTAAAATATCTTTTGCCTCAAGTTTTTCTTCTTCAGGTGTAATTGTAAGAGTTACATCTACTTTGTTTTTTTCTAAGAAATCTCTTCTTTTATCATCTGTTTTTGTTTGTGTTTCAACATTTACTTTATTTTCTTTTGGAGCATCTAATAATTTCACTCCTTTAACACCTGCTGTTATTCCTAATGATGCTGCAATTGCAATCCATGCTGCTTTTCTACGGCACTTTTTCTTTTCATTTCTTATAAATTTTTTTCTCTCTTCTGAATATAATTTTCTTCCTTTATTTTTTTCTTCTTCGTTTAATTTTTTTCTTATTGTAGTTGACCAAATTGTATACTGCGATTTTTTATTTTTCATATTAAAACATCCTTCCTTATATACACAACATTTATCTTATGTTATTATTTTCATTAATAATACTAACATAGTTATATCATAAGGTTCATTTTTTTACAATATTTTTTAAGAAATAAAAAAAAATTTATTATTTCTATTGACAGAATATAAAAAATCTAGTATACTAATTTTCGTCGAAGGAAATGCTCCCTTAGCTCAGTTGGTCAGAGCAACCGGCTCATAACCGGTGGGTCCAA
>OLQO01000186.1_pt1 | contig 62553 bp, 105 predicted proteins | sample 1672281 | NCBI WGS metagenome assembly OLQO01 (sample SAMEA3136667, study PRJEB25190) | human gut metagenome | biome: human gut; feature: human-associated habitat; material: faeces | place: Austria | collected 2013
TTTATTAAATTTATTTCATTTACTAATATAATTTCTTATACAAATTACTATTTATTTCGCACCTATTATATCAATTTTAGTCGATTTTTACAATAAAAAAAAGTCAATATTTGAAAATAAAATAAGATGTAGGGAACACTCTTAATTCTCTACATCCTGTAATTTATATTTCTAACAACTCAATCACATCCACAAAACCATTTCTATAATATTTCTCATTCCAGTAATATAGGTAATTCATAAAGTTTTTTTCAAGTTGATCAAGTTGTTTTTGAACATATTTTTTATTCTGTTCAGGGACATTTTTTAGTATTCTCTCTGCAATTTCTTCAAAATAGATACAATATTTCTTATCTTGAGGAGTCATCTCACAAAATGCTGTTTCTTCTCGAAATTCTAACCACTCTTTTAATAAATCATCTTTTACTTCTCTTAAATTCTTCATTTGCACCATCTCCTACACATATATTAATTCATTAAAAACTATTTCTTCAGCTTGATTTTTAATAGCATTCATAGTTCCAACCCAATAAAGCATATCTGTATTTTTCATTTCTTCGGTTAAATCACTATTATCTTTTAGTTGTTTAATAATTTGTTCAACTCTTGATGTAGCTTGTTCTTGAATCTCTTTTAGGTGAGTGTTTAGTGTACCATCTAAAAGCATTATTGAATAGTCAGCTTTTTTATGCTCTTTTAGGTAATTTAATCTCATTTTGCCATATTTATTAAGAGTTATCTTTTCTTGTTTTGGCATTGTAAGATTTGGAATATAATAATCTCCTTCTAAATGATATTCAATTCCAGTTTTTTCATCTATCTTTGTTTTTGGTAATTCATTATTCATAATTATTTCACTCCTTTTTTTCTTTTAATCTTAATTCTTCATAATAATCCTTTTTAGCTTCCTTCCTTACTAAATACATACATTCTTGTAGAAGCCATTTTAATTCATTTGTATAAGCTAGATATATAACGCCTTCTTCTAATTTTCCATTAGTTTCTTTTTCATACAAATGAACATAATTATCAAACTTTTCCTTTAATCTTGTAGCTCTGTATCTAATATCATCATCTTTGCACTTTAGATTATCGTTTATTATCTGCATTAATTTATTGTATTCTTGTTTGCTAAAATATATTTTATCTTGATTTGACATATATTAAATACCTCCTTTAGTTTAGGTTATAATCGTTTTTCTTTTTTTCTTTCTTAGCTTGTATTTCAGATAATTCATCATTGGTTAATACTTTTCTTGTAGAATTATGAACTATATCTGAATCGTTATTATCAAATATTCCACTTTTTTCTAAATCTTCTGCTACAAGAGTATAGCTTCGTTTATCTTCTGGAATATCATAATATTTTTCATCAAATATTTTCATTTGAAATCTTTTAATAAGTGATTTCCAAAATCCTCTAAATTTACTTAATTCCGTTTTAGCTTTTTCTAAAGCACTACTTAGTTTGATAATTGTTTTATCTTTAGTTGATAATTCATCTTTTAATTCCTTTATATCATCAGCTTTTAGCTTTATTTGCTCTTTAAGTGAATAATTTTCACTCTCTATTTTAGAAGTAGCATGTTCAAATTCCTTAATTGACATATTTAAGTCATTTACACTTCTAACTGTCTGGGTAACATCTGTTACATCTTTAATATAATCTTTGATATTTTCTATATTCTCGTTTGAAATTTGGCTATTATTTTTATTAAAGGGCATAGGCTTTAAGTTATCTAATAACTCAATTATACCTTTACTTGAATTATCTAACTTTTTAGTTTGTTTATTAGCATTTTCAAGTTTTTGCTTTTGTTGTTCAAGTCTTTTCTTTATTTCTCTATAATTATCCATTTCTTTTACATTGATGTCTTGATTTCTGCCTTTTCGTTTAGCTTTTAGCCTACTATCAACACCATAAAACTTGTTATAAGACTTGATACAGGCATTTCTCATTTTATCTTGAATAGCTGTTAATGACTCTTTGGTAAACACTTTTGATTTACCAACTTGTTTTTTCATACCTTTTTTACAATTATCAATTACTGGTACACCAATAACATGCATGTGGGGAGAGGTTTCATCAAAATGAATTGTTGCATTAGCTACCTTAAAGTTTGGTACTATTTTATTTAAGTCTTGTATTTGCTCATTATATACATCAATCATTTTGAATCTATACTCATCATTTTTGTATTGCCAAAAATCCATATCTCCAAGTTCTATTATAATCTCACAAGCAATATCGTTCTGTAATGTACAAGCCTTTTCAAAATAATTATTTATTTTTCTATCATTTCTAGTCTGCTTATTATTAAACTCAATACGAGATTCTTCAAATTCATCTATATATACTTGCTTAACATCTTCAACAATATCGTTAGTTCCATATATAGTTGTAATCAATTCTCTTTGATTATCATAATCTCGCAAATTGTGTTTATTTGCTCTAGATAAATCATTTGCATTTTGTATAGCATTATTTGATAGAGAAGTAGTACCAGATACATTTCCTTTTGCTGTTTTTTTAGCTACTTTACTTTTGTTCTTATCACTACCTAAGTGAAAAGAATATGCTAATTCTTGCTCCATCTTTTTCCTCCTTTAGAACTTGCTTCGAAGCATAGGACTTTGACTCTGTCATAAGTCCTAACCCCCTATGAGTTTTGACATTCTATCAAAACTCGGGGGCTCTGCGAGGCAATAAATTTTCTCCTAACAGGATAAAATTTATTCAAATTAACTATCGCCACTTTCATTTTTACTTTGTAAAAACAAAACGTGCCATGTTAATTTGATTGTTGCAACATAGCCCATAACCAAAGTAAAAGTTGCAACAATTATTTAGTATCTTCTTCGGAGAATTTTACTGGTTTTACAACAATTTCACTACGTTCTCCATTTTCAAATTTAATTGTTGTTTCATTATCGTCTGGTATTGCATTAAAGAATGGTTCAATATTATCTGCTTCTGTAATTTCAAAATCATCATAATTATCACCATTAATATAAATTATTCCAAATCGATATTCTTCCATTTTATTATTTGGATCTAATTTGTAATAATCTTCTAATGGGAATACTCTAACAATAGCACTATTATCTTCAACAAAATTAAAATAGAATACTTGCTTTTGTAGATAATATATTGCTTCCGTATAATGAACATCATAATATTGTTGTAATCTCATTATTATTTCTCCAAATTCTTCTTCTGGTAAATAGTTACTAAATCTGACATTTCCTAATACGTTTCCTAATAGCACAGGTTTTGTTGTATCAATATATCCTTTATCATATAATTCTTGACATGGTTTACAAATAGAGTCTCTAAAATTAATCTCTTTTACAATTACTTCACTTCCTATAAGAGTTAGTTTTATTTCATCAACATACTTCATTATAAGTTCAGCTTGTTCTTCACGAGTATAATCTTTCCATGTTTTTGTTCTTTCTTTATATTGCTTATTCATAATCATCTTATTAAGAAAATCAATATCTCGTTTTAATAAAATATCTTTGGGAGTAAATCTTAATTCTTCTACACAATCAGTAGCTTCTAATTCTTCTTTGAGATTATTTATGGCTTTTTCTATAACAGCAGTTTCACTAGTATATACATCTAAATCAAAAGCTCCATTGATATAAGCCTTTCTAATTCGTTCAAGTTTTGCATTTTGTTCATCAATTTCTTTTTGTAGCTTTTCTTTAGGCTCATCAAATCTTTGTCTTATCATCGGCAAAAAGAATTGATTTACAACAGAATCATATTCTACTAATTCATTTATAAATTGATTAAAGTATTCATTTATGGCATTTTCTTTAATGGTTATTTTGCAATCGTTACAATAGTAATAGAAGTAAGGCTTTCCATTTTTCTTTGTAGTTGCTTTACCACCTAAAATACGATTACATTTAGGACATTTTATTTTTTGTAAATATAAGTAAGTTAATGTTCTTTGATAACTTCTTGAATTTTTCTTTTTTTGGACTTGACAATCTTCCCACATTTCTTTAGAGATAATAGGCTCTACAACATTTTCATAATAAGTAGGAGATTTAGTTCTCTTTCCATGAACAAAATCGCCTTTATATATTTCATTTTGCAAAATATTCTGTATTGTTGAATCTCTCCAATTATCTTTACCTAATACTTTTTCTTCGTTGAATAACGTACTTATTTTTTGATAAGAATAACCATTAAAATACAATTCAAATATTCTAACAACAATGTCTTTGGTAGAATAATCTATTACAAGAGTTTTATTTTCATGTTTATAACCTAATGGAGCAATATGGGGAATATGACCTTGCTTTATTGCACCAGCTAAACCTATTTTTGTTCTCTCACTAGTTCTTTCAATTTCATTCTGGCTTACACTTACCAAAAGTCTTGAAATCATCTTACCATTTGCTGTAGTAGTATTTATATCATCATTAACACAATCTATATAGGCTTCATTTTCATCTAAAAAAGTTATAAGTTCTTCCCAGTCATAAATACTTCTTGTAAATCTATCTAATTTAAGAGAGATAATAGTATTTATTTTTTTAGATTTTATATCGTCTTTTAACCTTTCAAATTCTGCTCTGTAATTACCTGTTTTAGCACTAACGCCTGCATCTTCGTAGTAATCTACAATTTCATACCCCTTAAATTTACAATAAGCTTCTAATCGTTCTTTTTGTTCTGGAAGACTAAAGCCCTCACGAGCTTGGTCTTCTGTAGAAACCCTCATATACAATCCACATTTTTTCTTTTCATCAACCAATTTATAAACCTCCTAACAAAAAAGAGATATCAAAGAAAACACACAAGTTATCCTTGACATCTCTTAAATCTGTTTATATTACAATATATTTTCTTGGAACAAACCAAAAACATATAATCAACTCCTAACAGGTAAACATAAATAATTTACTGATAGTATTATATCACGATTTTCAGAAATGTCAAATTTTAGCTATTTTATGCTGTTTATATAATCTTCTAATTCCGATAATTTTATCTTTTTTGCTAGATTGGATATATAAACATCATTAGAATAATTAAAGACCAGAAATGTGGTATCTTTTACAATCACTCTATGTGGCTCAATATAAGAGATATTGGTCTTCTCAATTTTTCTTATACTACCATTAACAAAAGTAGGAGTAACCTTTGAGAATTCACATATAAATTCTAGCCTTTTCTTTAAGTTTTCCTCAAATCTCAGTTCTTCTTTAATTATCTTCATTTCAAGCACCATCCTTTCTTTTTAGGATATTGGATGATGTTTTTTGGGCAAAGAAAAAAATCATCCAACTACTTGAATGATTTTTAATCTATCTGTTAGTTCGAACAGATACGTCATTGGTGCGGATGAAGGGACTCGAACCCCCACGCCGTTGGCACTGGTTCCTAAGAGCTATCGTGGATAAATTTATACTTTTTACATATTTTTATATTTTTTTATATTTTCTTATAAGATGCCATTTAAAGCCTTTTACGGCTAATATTTAAAATATCATTTTATGCATTTTCCCTTCGTTTTTTATAACTTTTCTTTGGCGTTGCATTAAAAATTGCATTAAAATTTAGTGTCTAAAATGCCTAGTAAATATAATTTTATTGTTAAATTTTTATTTAAAAAGATAGTATTTATTTCTTCTTGAGTAAACAATTTTTTATTTTCTATTATTCTTCCTTCGACAATTTTCTTCATTTTCCTTACTTCGTCTTCTACTACATTCATTATTACAAATCTCCTTTAATTTATTTTTTAGAGCTCTGATGTATAAATATAATGAATTAGGTTGCATTTGGGCAACTTTTTATGAAATGCTGTTTTTCTTTTACAAAAATAAAAACGACACTATTAAAGTGTCATTTTACTATTTTGTATAATTCTTCTATGTCTACTTTTAATGCTTTAGCTATCATTATCATTGTTGACAATTTTGGGGCTCTTTCTTGCCTTTCTATTTTACTTAAATGTCCTTTGCTAATGCCAGATAGTTCTGCTAAAGTTTCTAATGTCATATTCTGTTTTAATCTTATTTCTCTAACCAGAATTTCTATTTTCATAAAACCACCAATTTTAATATGCCCAATTTATTTTCTTTTATGAAACTATATTTTTCTAATTAATTCTTTAAAACTGTATGCATCTTTATGACATGCTATTGTAAACGCACTAAACAAGCAATTATTATGAGCATATTCATCCCATTCTTCCCTTGTAATTTTCTTATTTTTTCTTACATATTCTTTTAATTCTTTTAAGCTTTTTTTATAATAATTGATCATAAAAACACCTCAATGTTAGCATCTACATTTTTAATATTTTTTATGCAAAAGTAAAAGAAGCCTTTTAGACTTCTTTTGCTTTCTTTATTACTTTGCTAAATCTTTTCGTTCTTGACATTACTTTCATACTTTCTGCTGATAGTATTAAAAAGTATTTTAATAACTTTCTGTATTCTTTTTCACTTTTTATATTTAATACTTTAATCATTTGTAGAGATTGTGTATATGCTTCTTTCATATTCATCCCCCTTTACTATTATAACATATTATGTTAAATTGTTGTGTCGAAAAAAGTCATATGTGCAAAAATGTACATAAATTTCATTGACTTTTATACTTTGGTTTGATATATTGTATTTATCGTTTATAATCACCAATTTGAGTTGGGTGTACTAATTAGCAGTAATGCTAATTTGCAGGGTTACTGTTAATCCACTGCACCCACTCAGTGCAGAATTTTTTTACAAGGAGGTGATTGAATTGGAAGCAGAAATATTAGCTGTTAAGTATCTTGGTATAGCTTTAATAGTTTTAATTGTCGGAATTGTTTTATGTTTTTTAGCTAGTCTTGGTTATAATACATATATTAAATTTCAAGACAAACATAAAAAAATTGAAGTTCGTGCGGAGAACTCCAATTCCTTAGATAAACGATAAGATTTGAGTAAGACCTCGGTCTTGCTCTTATTTATTTTATTCTTTAAATTAATTTTTATCACAAGTACTTTTTTTAGTCAACATCTTTTGAACATGTAATACACTTTTAATGTATTTGTAATAGAATTGTAACATTTTTACTTTTCCCTGTCAATATTATAACATAAAAAGATTATATTTGCAAATTGACTTTTTGTTGAAAAACTAGTAAAAAAGCGACATTTCAAAATCGTTTTTAAGCCGTTTTTATTTTTTAGTCAAGTACTTATATGCCTTGATTTTAAGCTATAAAACGAAAAAAAGAGGTAAATTGAATCTAATCAATCTACCTCTAAATATCTATCTTATTTTTGTACAATAATCTAAACAAATATAACCACTTGGAGTTAATCCCCAGTTTCCTATTACATTTGTAACTGTACATTTCACTCCTCTTACATATCCACCTTTATTTCTTGCACTTCTTGTTAATTCCTTTAATGGTTTAATTCTATATTTTGTACTTGGTCCTGTCCTTACATTTAATTTACTACAATTAACCTTATATGTACCTGTTGTATATTTTTGAATTGTTGCATTTTTTACAGCTGCTGTATATCTGCTTGTATAAACTAATGAAATCCAACCTTTATCTGTTTTTCCCCAGCCATTACTTTCTGCTAATATTGTTACTATAGAATTTTTAGTATAACCACCAACTCTATTATAATTCACACTTGCTCCAGCTCTTATATTTAAACCACCATTTGCTATAATTTTAACTTGGTAATTTATACTAGACACTGCAGATGAATTATCATTTATTATAACAGGTGTAGTTGTGTTTTCTTTTATCTGTATTCTATCATTTTTAAAGCAGAAGAATTTTTGGTAATTTGCATATTCTCTAAAATTATCTATTGACACATATACTGTATTTCCGCTTACTGTTGCCAATCCCCTTCTACTTGAAACTTCAAATTTTCCATTATACAAATATGGATCATATATTTTTATGTAATTGCCTTCTATTCCTGTTAGAACTATAAAATGTCCACCATATGTAAATAATCCCTGATTACAACTTGCTATTATATAATTGTTATCTTTTAATTTTGAAATCACATCATCTAATTTATAGCATTCACTATAACCTATATCAAATACATCTGCTGTCCATTTAAATGCGCTCCAATATGTACCTTGATTTGCACTTCTATAACCATATTTTACATATAAGTCTGCCATTTTAGCTGGAGTTATTGTTCCTTTTATACTTGACACAACCATTGCTGCACTTGTAGGTCCACAACCACTCGTGCCTATTGTTTGTGCACTATCTCCTACACTAGAATACATTTTACTTTTCCATCTATTATCTATTTGTGAGAAATATGTTAGTCCGGCATAATCTTCTAATTGTATATATGGTGTTTTTTCTGCTCCTTCATATGCAACTTGTCCTTGCTCTTTAAATGCTTCATTTTCTGTTGTTTCTTGTACTTCTAGTATTTGTTCATCTTCTGCAGTTAAACTTAATATTTCTGTTGTACTTTCATTTGTTGCAATGTCTACTATTGTATCTGTCATTTTTTCTACTACATCTTTTTGTAATTCTTTGTCATCGCTAAAAGCAAATACAACAAACAATATAATGCACATTAATATTGATGATACTATTATTTTAAATTTTTTCATTATCTTCCCCTCCTATACAAATTTACTTAATCCTAAGATAAACGCTATTGCTGTTAATATAATTCCAACAAAAAAAGAAACTACTTTGCTTTTTATTTGCTTTTTAGTTTCTTCATATTCTTTTGCTGGTTTTTCTTCAATTATTTTTAGGCGTTCATTCATTTTGTTTTGGTCTTCTCTCATTGCCTTCATTTCTGTTGCTATTTCTCGCACACTTAGCGTTAAATCGTATATGTTTTCAACTTTATTTTCAATACTATCTAATCTTTTAGAATTTGATTTTGAACGTTGCTCATTTTCTACTAATCTTTCAACAACTTTTGTATCTTGCATTTTCTTCCTCCTTCCGAGAATTTTACACTATCTAATTTGCTATAAATGTGCAATTTAAGTTGTACCAAGCAGAAGTATATGTATTATCTGAAACCCATTCTAGCATAATTCCTCCAGCCGGAGTTATTATCCACCTACAATATCTAACCCCAGAGCAAAATCCCTCAAAATATATTTGGGTTGCCGGTCTATACCCTTCTGGAAGTTGTGCTATTGTTGTTCCTGCCTTAGTAATTCCTGACACTCCTCCTACAATTGTAACAATTCCATTTTCTTTCTTATAAATAGCTTTTTTAGCAATCTTATCAACTGTTATTCCTGTGGCCAATGGTAAATCCTTCCACTTTTCAATTTTGTATTGTGTACCTGAAGGTAAAGAATCTAAAATTTCACCATTGCCAAATATTATATCTGAATTAAATCTTTGTGCTGATATTATTTGAACATTAGGAGTACGTGAACCACCTGGCAATTTAAAACAAACAGAAAATATACAATTGCTTTCTACTATTATAATATTATCTGAAATGTCAACTCCTTCTGGGTTTAATTGGTTTATTCTTTTAAATTTAACTTTAAAATTGGTAGAATCTTGTCTATTAATTTGCAAACTATATATATCATCAAAATCATACTGTTGAGTTGATGTAATTTTAAAAATTATCGTAGCCGTCTTAAATACAGTTTTCATATTTACATCAAATAATTTAATATATTTATTTGTATACCCTGAAGAAGTATATAAAATATTTTTTCCATCTGGAAAATCTATTTTGTTTTCAATTTTCTTAATTAAATTTTTAAGTGTTAGCATTATATTCCCCCCTTACTACTAATGTTAAAATATCTCCTGTTTCTAACTGCCAATCTGTTGTTGTCTTTATTTTATTGCTTATACTATCTGCATCTCCTATTTCTCTATAATGTCCATCTGTTCCAGCATCATCACTACTTAATGCTAGTCTTTCGGTGTCTAAGTATACATCTAATACTTCTTGTCCAACTTGATAATAACAAGGTAATGTTACTTCTGCTCCTGCATTTATATTAGATGTTATTTTTAGTTGGTAAATGTGTGTAAGCAAATTTTCTTGCATTCTGTTTATATTATAAGGTGTTAATGGTGTCTCTCCACTATATTCTGCCGGTACCACTTCATATTGCGTTCCCTCTATTTCTACATATGCATTCTTTACTTTTGTTGCTCCTTTAAACTCAATTATTTCCATTTTTTGCCTCCTTTTCAAGAGTTTCTATTCTTTTTATAAGTTTATCTATTTCCTTATCTTTTTGTTTATCTTTTTCCTGCAATTGTTCTATCATTTCTTGTTGTTCTTGGATTGCTTTAGTTGCTGTAGCAATTATTGGTAATTCGTTAATATAATACCTTTCCTCAATGTTGTCTTTTTGGGGACGTATAATTACAAAATTAGGGTCTAACATTTCCATCTCTTGTGCTATATAACCTATATCATAATGTTTTCCATCATCTTCTTTATCAAATTGTTTATGTTTAATCTTTTTTATTATTTCTAAAGCACTCTGAGAACATTTTTTTATATTTTTCTTTATTCTTCTATCTGATGAAATGTTATTAGCATATACATTTCCACTTACACTTAAATCTCCATAGATATTGGCAAGTACATTTGGAAATAGTATGAAATCTACCTTGTTACTTTCTGTACCAAAAAATATATTTCCTCCACATGCTGATAAATCTCCCTCATCTGTAACTAATACATATGAATTTCCTGTTCCAATTTTAAATGAATCTGATCCAGCTTGATTTTTATAAAATTGTATATTATCTAATATTCCCATTGATGCATTTGAAGTAGTAGTTGCAGGCATAATATAAAACAACATCGAATTTGTTTTCTCATCATTAAAAAATATACCAGGCATAGCATCTGCTTGTATTTTTACACCATTTGAAATTATTCCAGCATTTGATGAATCTAAAACCAAATCACATCCACTTAATACAAGTTGTCCTGTGCAACCTCCTGAATTTTTAGGTGGCATAGCAAAATCTTTTATGTATAAAATTGGCCAAAATTTTCCATCACTTGTTGTTACTACTCCCCAAGCCATACCATTTTTTATTTTGGTATTATACTCACTGTCTACTGAAAATGCAATATATTTGTTGTCGTCTTGCGTTTTTACTCCCATTTCTCCAAACTTTGTTCCACTCTCATGGAAGTGTTGTCCTAGTTTATCTAATGACATTAAAACTTTTTTGTTATTATCTAATATTGCTAGACTTGCATTACCATTTAATATCATCATTTGAATAAATTCACTTATTTGGTTCCATGCAACCTTTACCGCTTCTGTATTTTGTTGAATATATGTTCCAACTTCTGTTTTACCTACTTTTTTATTTACTTCGCTTGTTATTTCTTCTGATTTTACATTTATTGCCGCATTCATTTCTGCTGTTGTTGAATAGCTTTCAAATTTTTGATTTACACTTAATTCAATACCTCGTGTTGATTGATTTATTGCACTATTCATTTCAACCTTCGTAGCAAATATATCATTAAAGTCATTTTTTATTATATATTCTGCATATATCTTATTTCCAACCATATCAATTAGGTATATATAATTTTCGCCTTCAAAAAGTTCTACTTGTATATTTAGTTTTTGCTTTATTGGAGTTTTTAGCGGTGTTAAAACATGATATTCTGATAATTGTAATCGTCTTATAACATATGCATTTTCCTTTTCTATTTCTATACTATCACTTATTTTTCCATTTGTTCTTAGTTCATCTGTATCAATTAAATATGTCTTTCTATCTGCTGAAGGATTAGTTCTACTTTGCTTGTCTATTATTATTTTATATATCATCTATAACACCTCCTGGTTAGGATATAAATTATCACTTGGAAACAATTCGTCGGAAGGAAACAAATTGCTTTCATACTTTTGATTTCCTTCAATTTTTAATATCAATACTTGTGCCTTGCTTGCATTTTCTAAGTGTATTTCTGTAATTCCTTCTACTTCTCTTTTATAATCTGTAACACTTGATACTTGATCTTTTATTGTATCTATGTCTTGCTCATGTTTTGTTATTTTTTCTTCATGTTCTGATGATTCCTGTACTAGTTGTGTTATTTTTCCATCAATTTGATTTATTTCACTTTGTACCCTTTTTATTTTGTTAGAGTTACTCTGTTTTGTCTGCATACTTTCTTGTTCTGTTTTGACCTGTATTTTGCTTTTTATACTTGCCTTAAATTTTCCCGCATAATTTATCTCTCCTTGATATAAAACTTTTTTATCATCAATTATTAGAATATCCCCAATATCATATGCTGGGTCTATTATTGTCTCCCCCTCAAATGCATATACTTCAAAACCTTTGATTTGATTATAAATATTCTCTACTTGTTCACTATCAACTATATACATATTGTTTTGGTCAATAAATGCTGTTGCTTGTGTTTCATCTCCAAATTTATAATTTCGTATTCCATCTTCATAAGAAACTCTACTTATCTTTAATTTATCTCCCCAAGTAAAGTCGCCAAACAAATTAATATCAAAATCAACACTATCTTCTCCAAAGGTTTTTATATATAATTTTCCATCTCTGCCTATTACAGCAAATCCTTCTGCTTGTTCTGCTATATAACCTATATATGTTCGGGCTGCTACTGTATTATCATATACTGCTATCTGCTTATCATCATTAAGAAAAGAAGTAGAACCTAGTTCTACTCCTATCTTAGTACATATATCTTGTAATACTTCTAGTATTGTTTTCGGATATATTAAATTACTTCCATCATATTTATTATCTTCAAATTTTTTCATATAATCTGTGGCTTTTATTTTAACCTTAAATTCGTCATCTTCTATTGATTGAATTGTAAACTTTCCAACAGGTATTATTTCATCTTCTAATCCACTTTCAACATATACCTCATTATAAGTCTCAGGTAAGTCCTTTTTATCTATCTCAAATTCAATATCTATTTCAGGAGTACAACCTAAGCAAAACTCATTGTTATTGAATAATTCTAATGTAGTCTTGAAATCTATAATATGATTTGGTTCAATCTTATTGTTATCAATATATATATTTAATTCATGTTGTGTTGAATCGCTTAATATTTTATCTTTGTAATTTTGAGTTGTATTATACATTCATAACCTCCTAAGAATTTGAGTTCTTCACAGCTGTTTTTTGTGCATCTGTTAATTCTTTTTGCATCAAATTAAAAGAACACTTCCATCTTGTTTTGGAAGTACTCTTACTTAATTCTGTGTCTATCATTTCTACTTTTCTTTTTGAAACTCTAAATTTTACCCCCTCCAAAAATCCACCATTTATAACTGGTACTTTTATATCTAGTACCAATGGATTTTTATATGTTTTTTGCATGAGATTCTCTGCTTCTTCTTCTGAATTTAAATCCCATGCCATAGAAAGTTTTAACATTCCTACTGCTATGGTATTGTCTATCAATGCTCCTGTTTTTTTACTTGTATAACTATCGTTGTCTGTGTCTTCTATATCAGCACTGTATGATGAGGGTGTTGGTAAATTTTCTGTTTTCCCATGTTCTCTCCATAACATTTTAATCACCTACCGTTACTATTGTATTTTTACCAGTTCTTCTAGTTTTTGAGTTTATATAATCTATTGTATCGTCAAATATTTCTCTTCCTAAGTATTGTATTGTTACATGTAATGGCTGTCCATTACTATTGTTAAAGTCTGATAATACGTCTTCAAACGTATCTCTCATTATGTTTTGTGGTGTTACAATTTCTGGGTTAGCTTTAGCTCCAGAGTATTCCCCCGCCAATACTGTTGTTGCCTCTGTTAATACGCCACCTTTAGCTAATCTTGGTATTTGTGGAACTGATATGGTAGATATCCATCCAAATGGACTTAACCCCATGATATTTACGTTTTTTATTGCTCTTAAGGCTGCATTTAATCCATTAAATGGTATGGCTACTACTTTATTAATTCCATTTATTATTGCATTTACAATAGCTTTTAATCCATTAAGTATTCCTTCTTTTATTCCATCAAAAACACGTCCTCCAGAACTAAATACATTTTTTACTGCTTGCCATGCTTTTCCAAATATGTTTCCAAACCAATTGGCCACATTTCCAAATACATTGCAAATTCCTTGCCATACTCCCTTAAAGAAAGCCCCTACTGAACTAAAGGCATTCTTTATTCCTTGTACTGCACTATTAAATGTATCCGAAAACCATTTTCCTACATTACTAAATGCATTACATATGTCATTCCATCTATCTGCAAACCATTTTCCTATATTTTGAAAAGCTTTTGTTATTGCTTCTTTTGCTTCTTCAAATTTTTGTCCTAGCCATTCTGAAATTGTTCCCCAGTTCATAATAGCAACTATAACTAATGCTATGACAGCTATTATTCCAGCTATTATAGCTATAAGTGGTAATATTGCTATATTTAATGCTGTTGAAATAGCAGTTAAAGTTGTTAATATTGGAACTAATATGCTTATTATGGTACTTACTGTCCCAATTGCAACTGCAATTGCTAATATTACTTCTGCCACACCTGGATTTTCTGCAAGCCATTTAAATATATCTATTAATCCGCTTAACATATCTAGTGCAAGTGTGCCTATTCCTTCGCCAATATCCGCTAATGCATCAATTAAAGGTTGCCAATCTATCTCTGATATTTTTTCTGTTATTACTCTAAACTTATCTGAACAATTATTTAACCAATTTTGAAATCCTTCACTTTGCACTACATTGTTTATTGCTGTTAATAGATTATTAAATGCATTTGCTAAATTCTGTACTATTGCATCTCCATTACCGTTATAATTCCATGCATTTGCAAATGCCTCTGCTATGTTACCTATAATCGCTAAAATTAGTTCTAATGATTTATATACAGTTCCATTCGTAATTATCTTTTCAAAACTTCCCCATACTGATGATATTAAACCTCCAACTTGTCCTGCTGTTGTTTTTATTTGTTCCACCAAACCAGGTCCATACTTATTCCAACTATCAACAAGTGGCTTAAAGAAATCATATAATTTTTGTGATAGTGCTGACATTTGATTATCTATTCCAGACAAATCAAAACTTGGTGATGTGCCTCCGCCACTTCCACCATCAGAGCTATCATTAGATTGTACATTGTTTATTTCACTATGTATATTTGATAAACTTTTTGTTTCTTCTTTCGCTTTTTTTGCGTTTCCAGCCATATTTGCATATGAACTCGCACTTGCTTTAGCAAATATATTTACTCTAAACAATGCATAAACAACAGATTGTATAGCTTTCATTAGTTGATATATCAGTCCTGTTACATACTGTATTACAGGTGCAAAAGCTGAGCCCATTGCATATTTCATATAATCAATATTAGCTGATAATTGCTTTGCTCCTGCATTTTGGCTAGATAACCAACTTTGAGCACAACCACTTAATGTGCTATAAATACTTTGTAATGAAAAAAGTGCACCAGCATATTTTAAAATATGTCCAAGCCCATTTTTTAAGCCTCCACCCATATTTCTTATATGTCCTGTCACACTTTGAGTTATCTTTGATAAATTTTGACCAATACTTGGCATTTTACTAAAAGTATTTTTTGCACCATTCAAACTAGGCTTTACTTGTTCTATTTTTTGCTTAAAAGCTCCAAAAAAACTACTCAATTTATTTTGAGTAGTTGAAGTTTTAGAGATCTGTTGTCCTAATTCTGCCATTTTAGATTTTGCACTATTTAATAATGCATTATATTTTTCAATTTCACTATTTAATTTATCGCTTTGCTTTACTAAACTTTGATAACTTGCATTATTGTCTAATTTTTTATATGTTTCTGCTTTTATTTGTTTATTTCCAGCCTCTGGCATTTCTTTAATTACAGACTGATTTGTGTCGTTTCTTATCTTATCCAAAGCATTGTTTGTAACATCTAGCTTTAACTGTCGACCAGTTATTTTCTTTTGTAGACTATCGATTTCTTTTTCAATTTGTGTTATTTGTTTTTGTGCATCTTTGTTATTAACTTTAATTGCTATTTTGTTGTTTTCAGAACTCTTTTTTAAGTCCTGCATCTTCTTTTTCATAAAGTTAACTGCTTGATGTAATTTGCTTGTCATTGTCTTTGTGTCTACTTTTGAAAAAGCCTCTTGAACTTGTTTCATTTTTTCTTTTATTGCAGGTAACATTTTTTCAAATTCTTTTAATGCTTCTTCTACTTTTGCAGTTACTACTATCTCTATTTCCTCTACTGTAATAAGTCATTCCTCCTTTCATATTTTCCAAATAAAAAACACCTACCTAAGTAAGTGTTTTATTTTATTTTATCCAATAATTCTTTTTTCTTCATTGCAAATTCATAATCTGTCAGGATTCCATCTTTGTACAATTTAGATAACCTTTCAATTTGAATACTTGCATTCTCTTCTGTTATATATTTATGTTCTACTTTTGTTATAGTTCCTGTCTCTATATACTTTTCATTATTCTGAGATATAATAATTTTTAATGTTGATATTATATTTTGTGCATTATTCATATATTCTTTATATTTTTTACTATCTTTCAAAATACTTCTTTTACCATATTTACAATTAAATATAATTCTTGGATTGTTTATATCTGTTGTCGTTATATTTAATGAAAGTGTTGTACATAAATTTGTTTGGAACGTTGTATAATTCGTTTTCATCTTTTTTGAACCTTTAATTTTACTATTTCCAACAGTATTTGATATTGAAGTTCCGCCTTCTATTAATTCACAGTCCAAAATTTGAGAAAATCCATATACTGTATCTAAGATTTTTAATTTATGTTCTTCTTCATTAATATAAAAATTGTCACATAATTTTTTAAATCCCTGTTGAATCAAATTTCTTTCTTTTTGCAATTTTAATTCTTTTCGTTTTTTCTCTCTTTTTACTGCTTTTACAAGTACATATATCAATAGTGCTAGAATAAGTTCCAATACTAATATAGACGGAGCTACTGCTATGCAAGCTATTTCAAAAATTATTATTGGTATTGATATAATTACCATTAAAACAATAAACCACCATCTTTTATATATAGCTTTTGTTGTCTCTTTAGAATGTACTTCCATTTTTACTTCTCCTTTAATACATTGATGCTTCTACAATTTTAAAAGTTGCATTTTGCATTGCGTTTAATTTGTCTGATGATACATATGTAAATATATCAAAACTTTGACTTTGTCCTGCTGCTAAGTCATTTGCATAAACATAATCTTCATTGATTCTTGCTCCTGATTCATCTACTGCTTCTATATGTAAGTTAAAAGATTTTGTTTCTGAAGTTTTGTTTGTTACTTTAACTGTCAACTTTGTATCCTTTGTTCCATAACTTCCATTAGTCACTTCAAAATTTCCTAGTTGTGCATCTACATCATTAGCTAAAACTTCTTCTGTACTGCTTCCTGTTGCCTTATCTAAATTAGCACTAACTTCATTTAAGCTATCTGATAAAGCTTTTTGAGAATTAATTGTAATTACCATTGCTAGTACGCACAAAATAACACCTGCAATAGCTTGTCCTTTGCTGGCTTTTTTAATTAATGATACTATTGCTAAAATTCCTCCTATTAACCCTAAAACAAATGATACATTATTTACTATTGGAATAAATGAAGTACACACTCCTATAATTCCTAATACTAAACCAGCAGTTCCAAATCCACTCTTTTTCCTCTCTTCCATAATAAATTTCCTCCTTTTATTTTATTATAAATAAAAGTATATCACTTTTAGTTGGATTTTTAAGTCGAATTTTGTCGAAAAGTATAATTTTTTTAATTTTTTTCTGTTTTCATTATATTTCTCATTCTTCTTGTAATTTCTTCTGATGATTGTACCTGTTGTTCCTCTTCCTTAAATAGTTCTTTATAATTATCTCTAATTGGTACTATTTTAGGGTTTCTGCTCATACTATCTGCTCTTATAAGTTTATTAGTAACCGCTTCTTGCAAATTAATTTCACTTTTTAATTCATCAATTATTTTTACAAGATGTATTTGACAATATGTATTTATTTCTGAGTATCTGCTATTCCAAAACTCATGTGGTTTTATATCAAAGTAATACGCTAGAGATTCTATTGAATATATTAACTCAACTAAATTATGAGCTGTTTTTATTTTTTCTATTATATCATTTAAGCCTCGTAACCTTGAAATCCTTGTTCTTGAAGTTGTTTTTCTGCTATTTTGCTCATTGCACTTTCTGCTGACTTTTGAACTAAATCGTTCATATTCATTGTTGATAAAGGATTTGAGGTCATTTCTTTTAATTCTTTCTTGCTCATTTTCTTTTTGAAAAAACCCTCATCATTCAATGCCTCTGCAATCTTTTCATATAAATCATTCGCAGTTATTCCTTCTAGTCTACAATCATCCATAAAGTCATATACTTCATTTGATGTCATAAATGTACTTTTGCCATCCTCGTTTTCTGCCAATTTAAATATTATTTTTGACAAAGCTTCTCTATCACATATTGAATATGCTCTTGTGAAGGCTTCTTCAAAATTTTTATTTTTTAGTAGATTAGCTATGTCTACTATTTTTCGTGTTTTTAGTACTAAATTAATTGTTTTATTTTTTGTTTCTATAATCATTTTATTTTCTCTCCTTTGCAAAAGAGAGAAGGCTTATTCTGCCTTCTCATTATTTTCTTCTATTGTGCTAGCAACTTTTCTTGTTCTACTCCTAGCACTTAATGTAGAACTAAGTTGTGGGAAAGCCTTTACTTTCTTGTATTTCTGAGCTTCTATAAATTGTTAATTTTGATTTTAACATATCATCTATAGCAATTTCACTCATTCCAACATAACATGTTCCAGTAAAGTACCATGTTAATGGTTTTCCTGCCTCTGAAGCTGTGCTTTCTGGTAATTGGATTGCCCAATAGCCATTTGTTTTTGCAGTTTGTAGTGCTTTTAATTCATCATATTGGTCTTCTTTAAATAATATTTCTATTTCTAGATTTTCTGCTTTCTGTCTTCCTTCTGCCATTCTTTCATCCGGAATATCTAAAGCACTATAAGTCACTCCTTCTGGTGCTTTTAAAAATTCTGGTATACTTTGTACAAAAGCTATTTGTTTTCTTTTAGCCTGTGTTTTTAAGTCTTCTAATGTATCTGCATGAAACAATTTTGTCATTGTACTTGTTTTTGGGTCCATTTAAAATTCCTCCTATTATCTTATAAAATTAAAAGAGGCCGTTATTGAATTATAACGAACCTCAAATGTTATTGTTATACCGTATTTTTGCAATATAGGATCATACATTGCAGGGCTGGTATTTGTCCTTATAAAATTATATTCTTGAAGTTTTGTATCAACTTCATCTGTCATTTGCATGGCTTGACGTTGCTTTTCATTCCAACAAGTTATTGATATTTGGAATGTTGATTGAATTGGAAATGCATTTTCCGTTTTATTCACAGATTTTAAAGGTGTATGTAATTCTAGGCAAGGAAATTTACTTGTTGTTGTAGGATTTGTTAATATTTGCTTATATTTCAATGATTCTAGTTTTTCATATACTAAATCACTAAACTCTAATTCACTTAAATCTTTCATTTACATACCTCCTTTAACATCTCATCTAATTTTTTCTTAACTATTTCTGCATTTTCGTTTCTACTTTTAAATTCAGAATCACTTAAAAAGTGATTTGCTTTTGAGCCTACTGCAACATAGAATTGTTCTCCTTTTATGGTTACAATTGGATAACTTAATGAACTACCGACTTTATTCACAGGTATATACCATTCTGTATAGCCTGATTCGATAAAGTGTTTTGTTTTTCCTATGTGTTCTTGCTCCGCATATTGTCCGAGTTCCAAAATACTCAAACCATAAATATGATTGTCCATTTTCAGTCATAAATTTAGAAGGGTCAGCATATACACGACCGTTTCACTTCTTTAGTAGACATATCAATCATTTCTGCTAATATACCTTCTTCCTTATGTCCGTTTTTCCAATTTTATAGCATAACCTCTAATGTTTTTTAATACATCTTCAGTTGCCATCTTTGCAGTTTGTGGTAGTTTTTTAATTATAGTATCTATATTTTTAAAATTATGTTTTACTTTTATATTGCAATTGAAACTTATCATTGTATTTTCTCCATTCTATATACATAAGTACTTCCTATTTTATTTTTGTCCAGTACTCTATACTCCGGAATAAACTTCTCTAATTTTGAGATATCTTCAAATGATATTCCATTGCCTTTTTGCATATCATAATCTCTTGTCGTACGACCTTTATATGTACTATAATCAACTTCACCAGTAGACTTTCTATCTAATTCATTTACATCTTGTTGCATATTTAGCCAAGCTATACCTTTATATTTCCATACTTTTGAAACTTCGCCGTAGTCTTCTATTTCTTCATATTCTGATATATATACTTTTGTTAAATCTCGTAATAGCATTACTTGAATATCCTTATTGAAGCTGCATCTATTCTTAGTTTTTTCTCTATATCATTAAATGAACTCGAAATAGAACCTTCATTACGACTTAATAGTCCTTCTGAGCCTCTTGCATTGTATTCAGATATAACGGCTTTTTTTATGTATGGAAATAACTTTTTATCAGTTTCTTTACGATTAGAAGCATCACAGGCAATAGAAGTCATATCTACTATGATGTCTTGTATTATATTATCTGTATTTTCAATATAATTTGCTCCTAATCTCTTTTTTATTTGTTCTAACATCTATTGCCCCTTTCTACTATCCTCTTGAAATTATTCTTGCAATTGGAATAGCTTTGTGATTTATATAACTTCTATCTTCTTCAGATGCTTCACCAGAATTTACTAAATCCCAGTTAGAACCATCCTCAAGTTCTTTATCTGTTGGTGATAATGAAACTTGTGATTTCTTTTCATATGAGATTCCAAATGGTGCAAATACTTTTCTTTGTCTAATATATAAAGTATCTTGTCCACCGTTTTTTGAAGGATTTCTATCCATTTCATAAGGTACCTTTACACCAACATCTTCAAAATCAATAGCTCCAATACCTAATATATATGTTATATATTCTGTATGTGCTTCATCTGATACTTCATAATAGTCTCCGATGCTTCCTTCAACTGGATTAGAAACTGCTGTATATTTTGTTCCAGATTTTGTATAATATGTTTTTCCAGCTACAATAGCTTTATCAGCTGTTTTTACATATGTTGCTTCAACTTCTTTTGTTGGCATATCATCATCAATTACTACTAGTTTACCATTCCATGTTCCTAAATCTAATTCTCTTGTTATGCCATCTTTGTCAGTATATTTCAAGTGTTCTAATAAATTTAAGTTTTCAATATTTGTTGCAACATCTGAATGCATAAATACTAAAGCAAATTTCTTTTTATTTGCTCCACATGCTTTGTTTGTAGCTGTATTTAATGTTGTTGCTTGAATATTTCCTTTTACTTCTGTTGTGTGTTTATTTACAAATTCTAAGTTTTTAGCACCTGTCATTGAGAATATTCCTTTTAATACTGCTAATATTGTATCTTGGTCTAGCCCATCCTTATAATCTGCTATTTGTTCTGCAACATTTTGCATAAAGTCTTTTCCACCTGTTACATCATAAGAAAAATCTTTTTCTACAAATCCTTTTGCTCTACCAACAACTACAACACCTCTTTCAAATGTTTTTGTTGATGTTGCTGTTATATCTGTTTGTCCATCATAATTTACTGCATCGCCTTCTAATAGTCCACGCATAGCAATTCTTGCATATGCTGTACCATCTTCGTCAGCAAATACTTTTCTAATATCTTCATTTCCTGTTAAAGCTCTTGATTTCTTTAACTCGTTTGTTTTTAAATTTGGTATTCTATCTACTGAATACTTAAATGCTTTTTCGTTAAAACTTTTTGAATCAAATTTTCCCATTTTTTATTACCTTCCTTTTTATAAATTTACTTCTGGGTGTTTATTTAGATATTCAGCCAATTCTGTATAACTCATTTGACTTATATCTTTTTGAGTTACCCTTTCTCCTGTTTGTGGTGCTGGCTCTTTAGAATACTCACTTATTGCTTTTTCTCTATCTGCTTTTGATACTTTTTCAAATATATCTAATTTTGAATTGATACTTTCAGCAGTTTCTCTTGAAAAATCAATAGTTTCTATGTATCCTAATGAGATACCTCTTTGACTTGCTTGACGAATTGTTTCGTCTTTTAGTCTATAAGCATTTAGTTCATTTTCAGCTTTATTTGCTCTAGATCTTTCTTGCTCTAATTCATAAGACTTTTTTTGGTCTTCATCCATTTTTGCAAGTTTATCCGCTTCTGCTTTTTTAGCTTCCATTTCTTCTAAAATTGCTTGTCTTTCCTTTTGCTTTTCAGCATTAATCATTTTATTTACTTCATCTCTTGTAAAAGTTTTTTCTTTATTTTCTTCTACGTTTGATGTTTCAACTTTTTCTACACTCTCGGCAGTAGATTCCATATTTGTTTTTACTTCTTCATTACCTTCCATAACGAATTTCCTCCTTAACTTTTACGGTTGTTATAACCAAACTATTTGACTTTTTACGGAAGTCTAACCATACAAAAATAGACAGTTTAAAGCCATATCTAGGGCATAAAAAATAGACGTACGTCTACGTCTAAAATTTATAATTATAAAATGTTAATAACTTATTTATTTCCGTATTCTTCAAAAAAGTTTTCATTAAACTTATATTTAAACATTCCTATCAATGGTCTAAATATTGTAATTATAGTAAATATAATCCAATACCAAGTTGGCATTTGTAATTTAATACTTAATATTAAAACTAATAACCACATATTATTTTTCCTCCCTTGTTATTCCTTTTATAGCCCAAAATTGAGCCTCTTCCAATTTTGTTAATGCAAGTGATGTTTCTCTACTTGGCTTACACTTTAAATCAATTTCATCATAGATAATTGAGAAACATTCTCTTATATGTTGTATTCTGTTATTTTTTTCTTCATCTACTGCTAAATATTTTGCTCTATCGTTCATTTTTTCACCTTCTTTCCATAATAAAAGCACCTACTATTTTAAGTAAGTGCTTATTTTTCTAATTCCTTTTTTAAATATTCTTTATATTCCTCAAAACTATTCCATTCATCATAATTAAAACCTAATGGTCTTTTGCCATTTTTTTCTATATACTTATGAATTAACTCTTTTACATCATTTGGTATAATCATTATATAACTTCACTACCTTTTCTTTAATTTCTTTCAACCCAGATATACTATTAATTATATCTAATGTATCTTTGTTATTTGTTAAATATGCTGACATTATATTTGCCGACAACTCTTTTTCTATCCTTGTTACATCTTCAAGCCAATATTTGCTTGAATGATTATAGCTTCCTGATATTTTACTATTTGTTACAGCAGAAAAAATATCACTTAATGTCATATTATCTTCATATTTACTACTAGATAACATTTTGATATATTTATCTTCATCTATATCTATTTGCAATCTTGTTCTTCTTAATTCGTTATCTATATTTAATTTATCAGATATATTATTTCTTATATCTATCATATGTATAATTTCATGACTTAAACTTTCTGATAAATCATAATATTTAAAATTTGGATGTGTTGGATTAATATATATTTTATTGTCATCTATATTATATCTCATTGGAACATTTAAATTGTTTTTTATTTCTGCATTATCACTTGTTAAATATTTGTTAAATAATCTTTTTACATTAGAATTTAATTTTGTATTAATTAAAACTTGTTTAATATCTTTACTTATTTTAGGTATATCAAGATTATACTCTGTTTTTTCTTGTTTTGCAATTGGTGGTAAATACATAATATAGCTTCTGCAAAAATGAAATCCATCATCAATTGGAGGACAATTTAAACCAATAACAAGCCCAAAGCAACGACATTTTACTATACTATCATTAGTTTTGCTATATCTTTTAAACTCATTCCAATCGTGTATGTAAAATTCTTGATTATCTAAACTTTTGCACATTTGAGTTTGTCTTTCATCGCTAATTCCTATAAATCTAACTTTTGCATTATCTCCCGCTACTGATTTTATTCCATCCACTTTTGACAGATTATTTAATCCTATCATTTGTAAGTCCATTGCACCTGATATTTTATCATTATTTATATTAAGCTTTTGATTATTTTGTCTATTTATTATCGTTTGAAACTCGCTAGAATCGATTTTTAGGTCTTTTTGTTGTTGTGTATTTAGAATTACTTGTTTATATATTTGTTGTGCATTATATTGTATTGTTGTTTCAATATATTGCTTCCAAGTTAGTCCGACTATAATTAGGTTGGTCTAATAATGCAAGAAATAAAGCCATCGGAATTATTGATGGCTTTTTCTTTTTATTTACTTCTTGTTGACCTTGTTCATAGTAATAATTAGCATCTTCATACATTATTTGTTTTTCTTGTTCTTCTAATTTGTTTTGTTCTTCTATGTATGCACTATAAATAAGTAATTCTAATATTTCACTATTCTTTACTCGCGTTCTTCCATAAATGTTATTTGCTAATACTTTAAAATAACCTGTTAGTAGTTTTTGTTCTTTCCATTGCTCTATGTAATTATTTATTCTTTTTTTGGTTTTATTATCTGCTATATTATATATATTTTCTGATGTAAAATTAAATGTATCTAGTAATTCTTGAAGTCTATTTTGCGTTTGTTTTGATGTTTTATTATATAGTTGTTTTAATTCTCGCATTTTTGCATCGTGATAATTCCATATATTCATATTTCTATACCTTCCATATTAAACAAATAAAAATTCCAAGCATGATATATATAAACCTTGATATATTTATCCCTGTAATTTCTTGTATAAATCCTTCCATTATTCCTGCCATAAAAGATAATAATGATATGCATGCAATTTTTATTAATAACATATTTTTACTCCTTTTTTATCTGTTTATTAACTGCTTTTTCTTGTTCTTTCTTATTATCTGCTGTTAATTTTTGTGCTTTTTGTGTTTCTGTTAAGTCTGTTGCTTTGTTGTCCTGTTTATCTTCTTTATCGTTTTGTTCTACTTCTGCTTGTCCCATTATTTGCATTTGTTCTAGATTTTTCTGAATATTTTCTTCGTTTTGTAAATCCATTTTTGCTAATTCACTTGTTGCATCTAAATCAAGATTTAATAAATTTATAACCGTTTCATCTGGTAATAAACCTCTTAATTTCAATGCATTTGTTATGTCTGTCGCTTTATCAGAAGGTAAATTTCTATTTAGTTTTATCTCAATATCTCTAAAATCATAAGTTTTGCCCTTTTCTTTATTGAATTTTTCTAATATTATTCTCCATCTTCTTGTTAATCCTTCAAGAAAATCGCCTTCGAATGTTGCTATATACTGTTGTAAGCTAAAAAATTTCTTTTCAAGTGCTGAATTATTATCAGCTGATGTAAATCCAAGGTCTGTCATATTAGGGCAGAATGAGCATAAACAAATAATATCCATTAATGTTTTTTTATGGTTCTGTAATGCTGTATCATTTACATTCTTTTCAACCCAAGCTATGTCGCTATTTACATCTTTGTTTCCGTCTAAATATCTAACTCTGCTTGTTAATACATATTCATCTTCTTTTTGTCTTGCTGGATTTATGATATCTTCGCCTTTTTCATTTTGGATAATCATTGGATTTTCTGGTTGATATCCTATAACTTTTAATATTGCCTCATCATTATACTTAAATACATTTCTTGAATTTTGAATACATCTTTCATATGCTTTTATTAAACTTATTACAGGTTCAAATATTGCCATTCCATCACAATTTTCTATTGCCGTTGCTGGTATATCATCATCCCACATTCTTGGTTTCTTTTCTTTTTTGTTTTCTTTGAATAATGATTCGTCTTTAAACTGTTGTTCATATGCTGGTGTACCAAATATTTTCCTTTTTTCAGGCGTGTCATAATAATATCTTTTTCCGTCTACTGTTGTTAACTCTATCATTTGTTGGTATTCACCATTTGCTATATATGTACGAATTATTCTATATATACCTATTAATTTTTTAGGTAATGAATAATCCCATATGGCCACTGTTTCTAATGCATCACTTCTTGTTATTGTTATTTCTCCTGTCTTTTCATCTTTATAATATATTTCATAACAAGCTCTTTTTACTAAATAATCTAAAACCATATGTAAAAAATGTGAACCATCATTATTATAATCAACTATATGTTTTATTAATTCTTCTATTTCTTTTATTTCTTGTTCATCGTTAGTTTCATGATTAAATAGTTCTTTGATTATTTTGTCTTTATCTTTGTTAAATGCTTTTACCTTATATGTCGGTGCTTTTCCTCCAAAATAACCAGCAGACATGATTGATATATATCTTTCTAATGGTACTTTTATGTCCTCATCATCTAGACTTGCTAGTTCTTCATCTGTTAGTTTTCTTCTGAACTTCTCATATAACTCTTTTCTTATATCTAATTCTTCTTGTGCTTTAAAATATATATCTGTTATACTTCTTTCTTCTGCTAATTTTTCTTTACTATATCTTAACATTGTTTCCTCCAATCAAAAAAACACCTACTTTTTAGTAGATGTTACATATTTATAAAAGACTTATTAGTCATTGTCATATTTGTATTTTTAGGTTTTGGATTTTCATATACTCCTGTTAAACAGTCCTCAGCATCATCATGTTCATTCTTTCCAGTTCTTACATAATGTTTTAAGTGTTTGGAAAATTCAGGCCATCTATCTTCCCAATTTATAGGAAAATATATATTATTCATTACTCCCGTCGAATTACTTAGTATTCTTGCAACTTTATTTTCTCCCTGATGAAACCATCTAACATTTGTATGTCTATTGCCTAAATTTCTTAAATTTGTTATTACATTTCTTGCGAATCCTCTACCACCATTATTGCTTTCTATATTTGCGTTTCCTACATTATCTTTTGTCAGCATTTCTGCAACTGCTGGTTCTGTTATTTCCATTGCCTCTTGTGTATAAATAACATTTAATATGTAATATTCTTCATTGTACATTTGATAATTTATTGAACATAAATAATCATTGCCTTCGTCAGCAGTATCTGTATAGTTCATAATATAATGTGCTGGCGGTAATTTTTCATATGTTTTAAATGCTGTATATAATCTATTTTTAACATCTATTGGCTCTTGTTGATAGTTAGCATATACAATATCTTTGTTCATATTTTTAGTTTTTAATTTATAATCTTCTTTGTTTAATATTGCTTCACATAGCATTGAGCCATCTTCTTGAACTGCTTTATAATTTATATGTCTTACATTATCATAGTTTTCTAATATATACCCTGCTAAATCATTACTAGACCATCTAGTCATAATAATTATTAACTTAAATCCTGTTTCTGTTCTTGATAACATTGTATTATTAAACCAGTCTATTTGCTTCTGTAGAACATTTTCATTGTATGCTTCTTCGACATTCTTTATTAAGTCATCTATTATCATTAAAGTACAACCAAAACCAGTCGCAGTTCCCTTTGGTGATGTTGCTAAATAATTGGCTTGTCCACTTCCTTCTAATGCCCATTTATTTGCACTAGATTCGCCAAATTTAATTTTTGTATTAGGAAATATGTCATTATATACTATTATTCCTTCTGTTTTTTCTGATGCTATTGTGTCTCTTACTGATTTTGCAAATGTTGTTGATAGTATTTCATTATATGAACCAGTCATTACTTTTTCTTTATTGTTATTTCCAAATACCCATTCAACCAATTTTCCTGCTGTTCTTGATTTTCCATGTCTAGGTGGCATGTTTATTACACAAATTCTATCATCACTTTCGTAGAAATCTTGTAATTCATGACACATATCTTTTAAGAATTGTCTATCTTCTTTATAAAAATCTGGTGCAGTTAATTTACAATATTCAAAAAAATCACGTCTGGCTAATTCCAAACGTGCTTGTTTTTTTAATTCTTCTTTTATATTATTATTCATTTAATATCTTTCTCAACTCTTCTGTTGTCATTCCTGAAAATGGATTATTAACTTCTCCAGATATGTTTAACTTATCTTGTGGCTTTTCTCCAATTGTATCTCTAATAGTTTCAAATGCTTTTACATTTCCGCTTAAAGCTTCTTGAATAAGTGAAAAACTTATTTTTTCTTGTATTGTTTTATCTTCTACTTTAGTTTCTAGCAATGTTATTAGTTCTTCTCTTAATGTTTTTCGCTGTGCTCTTACTATTCCAGATTTAATCCCACCTTGTCTACCCCTTTTTCTTGCTTCTTCCTTGGTTCGTACAGGTTTTAAGTTTTTTTCATTTGCCATCTAATCACCTTCTTTATGTTTTTATTCATATTCATGCTTTTTCTCTATAATAAAAGAGTCTACTGAAACTATCCCCCAAAAAAATAGAGTTTAACTTTGGTAAACCTCTTTTATCTTATTTTTTCTATAAGTAATCTATTAGGTTTTATAGTATTTTCAATTTCAACTATACAATCTTTTATTTCGTCATTATTTATTTTTTTTCTTAGATTATCTGCTAATTTTATAGCAATATCTTTCTCTTGAATGACATTAAAATTTATTTCTTCATACTTTACTTTTGCTATTACTTTATAAGCCTTAGATTTTTCGTTCCATTCTTTCAGTGCTTTAGAATTTAAGCAAAAATTTTCTTTTCTAAACATTTCTGGATATTTTTCTAAATTATTTTCATATTGTTTTTTACCATCTTCATATGAAAAAAAAGCAGATATTTTATTATTGTATCTTTTATAATATTTAATAACTTCTTCTATCTCATTTTTACTCTTACAACTCTCATTAATGCAAAATTTTATAAATTCATTGTCAGGTTCTTCAATCAATTCTTTTATTGTCTTTAAACCTCTTAATTTTATTTTTTCACAATTATCCATGTTCGTAGTTATATGTTCCAAAATAAAATGAAATTTTGAATAATCAACATTTTCTAGTTGTATTCCTGGCCAATTATTTTTTATTTTTATCAAAGTTTCTTTTGCTTTTTCTACTGTTGTTATATTATATTCCATATTATTCCCCTTTTTAAGGATTTTATCATATTTTGTTTGAAAAGTCTGTCAAATTTCATCAAAAATAATTATTTTTTTCATTTATTCCTCTGCCTCAAAATATTGTTCTACTATTTCATGAATAATATCATAAGAATTTGATACTATGTCTGCAACATCTTCTTCTGTGTATTGTTTATCACAATGTGTTATATAATTGTCTATATAGCAATGTGCTAATTCATGAATTAATGTTGCTTTCTTTCTATCTTTTGGCAAATCTTCATCTATGTATATTTTTTGTTCATCACAATATGTAATTCCATAATATCTTGTATCTATTGATTTTAAATTTTCTTCTTCATTTGCTCTTCTTATATTTTGTTTATTTTTTATTGCTTGTTGTGATACTTCTATTATTTTCCATTCTCTGTTGTTTATTTTGAATTTCATTATTTTTCTTCCTTCCTGGTCTATATCTAAAACAATAATCATAATTCTTGCATTGCTCACATTTTCTTTTCATGCAATTTGCATAGTTAATCTTGTCGCTCATAATATACACACTTTGTACATATAATGTCATTATTTTTGAATACTCTTATTTCACAGTCAAATTTTTCTTTGTTTTTGCATTTTGAGCAATGCTCTTTTTTGTATTTTTCTATTCTTTCTTGATTAGTCATATGTACTTCTCCTTTTTTATATTTCGACATATTTTGACAGTTTTTTTATTCTTTGTTTGCTATAATCATTTCGATTGGAGGTGATTATATGATAAATAAATGTCCTTATTGTGGTAGCAATAAATTTGGCAAAATTGAAACTGGAAAAGATAATGTAAAATACGTTCTAACTCAAATTGATTTATCCTCTAATAGTTTCTTAGCCACTTGTGGACTACCCGTTGATGCTTATGGTTGTGAAGATTGCAAAGGAATAATGCTTATGCATGATCAACTAACTTTCCATCAATAATATTATTAGCAATTATTGAGTCAGCAGTATTAGCTGACTCTTTTTCTTTGTAAGTAATTTCTATTTTTTCTATTTCTTCTGTTTCAAATAGTTCTAATATTCTTTGCTCTGCTTTTAATTTATTAAGCATTTCACATTGTCCCATTTTTTCAGTTCCACTTATTACTTTTATTGTTTTTCCCATATCTTTTCCTCTTTTCTTTTTATAAACTCTATGCAATGATATAAAATGTCCCCACCTCAATTACTTATCTAGAATTTCATTGAGGCTGTATGTAAAATGATACCTGCAACGAAAAACCATACATTTAAGCCTCTTTCGCTTTTTGTATTCTTAAAACATTAGCTTTATGTTTGTTGAATAAAGGATTAACAGTCCTCTCCAACTGTTTATATCACTGCATACAACTTATAAATATTACTTAGAACTCGCTAGGAAAGTTCTGTTGTTCTTCTACTTTCATCTTTTTACGAAAGGAGGTGTTATTGCGTGACACCTTTTTTATATTATCAGTTACCTATGCTGGTGCATTCTCAAATACTGTATCTACTACTTTGTTCCCTTGTTCTTCTAATTTTTTTATTAAATTTGCTCTTTCTTCTCTTATTTGTTCATTTGTTTTACCTTTCATAGGTTGACTTATCATTAAATTCATTTTATTTCTTCCTTTCATAACATAATAAAAAGAGCAAATACAAAAAGGGGCTTGTACTTACTCTTTATTTTCTACTTACATTTCTCTTGATTATATAAACCTATTAAATAATAGATTTTTTATACTATAAAAAGAGAGAGACATTCATCTCTCTCCTTTTTTGTTGTTACTTACCGTCACGTCCTGGTCTATAATCGCCCAAAGCCGCTCCCTGTGCACCAGTTCTGGTGTTAATGAAGTAATGATCACCCGTATCAACGTCTTTAACGTTGTACTGCGTAAATGATTCATCCTGCTTCTGGCCGTTCTCCCAGCTTACGGTAGTATCGCCGTACTTACCATCATATCTTCCTGTCTCCGAATGTCTGTCTGCCATAATAAGCACTCCTTTAAAATATTATTCAATCTTACGATTGTGCTAATATTATATCACCCTTTTTGTATTATGTCAACAGTATACAAATATAAAAAGAATAGACATTTAAAACATCTATTCTTCTCAACTTAAATAAAAATTATAAGGGGCTTTATTTTTAATTTTTGTCGCATTGGGTTTGATATTTCTATCTGCAACTTTTTATAATTTTTCTATTATAATTATATAATATTAGAAACGAAATTTTAAATACAATTTATGCGAAATTTTAGCGAAATTTTAACGAATTTTATGTGTTTAATACCTCTAACATGTCCTTTAAAGCTACATCTCTTATATTTTGTAATTGTTTTATTGACAAATACTTTGGAAATTCATTTTCATACTCTTTTGCAATTCTTTTCCAATCTCCTTTTTCGCTGTCTATATAAAATTTATTAATTACAAAACGTTGTTTTTCACTAAGTATAGTTAATAAATTTTTAACTCTTACTATTTTTTTATTTAATATATTTTCTTCTGCTTCACATTCTATAATTTTTGAATTTATATACTGTCTATCAAATTTATTTATATGGTTTAATTCATTTTTATAATTAGCAACTGTATTTGATACCTTATCAGATATTTTATTTGTATTACTATGTATACTATCATATGCTTGTCCAGCTACTTGCATATTTTCTATTATTTCATTTTCTGTATCTTCATATACTGTTCCTGCATAACATAATTGCTCTTGATATCCTTCCTTTTTTAATTGCACTTCTGTTAATTTTGCCTCATTTTTTTTATGATTTCTTAGCATTATTTCAACATCCTCTTTTATGTATTTACTCATTAGTATACCTCCTCATTAAATAAATAATATATTTTATAATGTTTTCTTACCGTGTTATTTTTCTTTAATGCTCTACTCATTTCTCTTGCTGTTAAATTTAAAAACTTTACCACTTCTTGCAATGTCCCTACTCTCATACATTGCTCATTATTCTTTATATCGTATATTCCATATATATTCATTTGTATTCCTACCTTCTATATTCTTCTTTTAGCCTTTTCTTAATTAGTTTTAATGCAATCTCATAAGCATCATTTTCATCTTTTAGGTTATTTTCATCTTTCCTTAATACTTTTATTGTCTCTAGTAAGCTATTGTTTAAATCTAGTTTTTTCTCTATTAATTCTTTTGCTTTTAATAGATTTTTTAATGATTTAGTCATTTGTATCACCTACTTTTTTTAGTTATTATCTACATATTCTTTTATGTTAGGAATAGCCTGTTTTTTGATTATTCGTGCTATATCTTTTAATATTTGTTCTTTTTCCTCTTCTAAAATATCATTAGCAATTATATCTAATTTCTTAAATATTTCCCTATAATCTTCTTGTTTTGGATTCTCTATCCCTATTTGTATCAAAAATTTGCATATTCTCATAGGCGTAATATACTTATCTAAAAAAGCATATGGACTTTTTGTTTCTAAATTTTTTATATGTTTTACTTCTTGAAATTTATCTCCAACTATTTTGATTCTTCGTTCTCCATCCAATGTCTTGATTACAATTCCTTCTCTTATACAGTCTGTCCCTTCTAATGCAGATTTTTGATTATCTACATATTTTTCTTTTAACTTATCATAACTTATTAGATTCTCTACTGCTATTTCTGGTACTGTTTTAAATCCTATTTTGTTTGATATCTCTTTCATTTCTTCTATACTTGCAAATATTCTTGTAAAATCTTCATCTTCTGTTGGTTTATCCACTATCTCTTTTACCAAATCAAATGCATAGTATGGTTCTATTTTTCCTTGTTTAGCTAGTGAATTATAGTTTATTTTTCCTTGATTTAACCATTCGCCATATAATACATATCCAATTGGTAAATATTCTAGTATTTTGTTTTCTCTTTTTCTAGCATATTTAACAAATCCATTTAATCCATCTTCTCCTGTTAATTCATTAGATCTGCTATATAATCTTATCTTTCCATTATCATTATAAATTGCAGTATTACTTCCATCTATTTTTTCTTGAATTACCACTTTTGTTCCTTTTTCTATTTGATATTTTGTATTATCTGGTCTCTTTATCTTACAATACATTTTCATATTTCTTTACCTTCTTTCTTTTGCTTTATTTTCAAAATATTCTTTAACCTACTTTTTATCATGAATTGGTGTTGTTAATTGTTCAGCCATTAAATCTATTTGTTTTTCTTTTTCTTTTAGCATAGATAAAACTATTTCTATTGATTTATTATCTAATCTCACTTCATTTACTAAATCCGAAAATGGATTACATTGTTCTAAATATTTTTTGTCATTATCTAATTTACTTTTCAATCTTTCTATTGCTTGTTCTTTTGTCATATGTTAGTCCTCCTTAAAATCTTCTAAATATACTGTTTTACCTTTTATTTTTATATAATATCCTTTGCTGCTTTTATATATTGTTTTAAATGTAAACATATATGCTTCTTTATCATATATTACTAAATGTCCACTCGTTACATTTTTGGCACTTATATATGCCACATATGTATCCATTTTTTCTTTCACTTAAAAACCTCCTATTTTGAACACATATTCAATAACGCTTCTTGATATTCTTCTATTTTTTGTTTTAACTTATAATTTTCTTTTTGCAATTTGTAATATTCTTCTTTATAGTCTAAATCAACGACCTTGTTTTTATCTATTAACTCTCTTATTTGTGTTTGTTGCTTATCTATCGTTTCTTTCATATGTTCAAAATCACATTCTTTTTGTAATTTATCTATATCCCCTGGTGTCATCATTATATCCACCCCAATTCCTTACATTTTTTACTTATTGCTTGTAATTCTTGCATATCTAAAAAATCATACTTACCGTCTATTTTTATTCTTTTTATTAGTTTAGAAAAATAAATGTTTTTATTATCTCTTGATAATTTATAAACTTCTGTTGTCTCTCCAACTGATTTTTTGTATCCTAATTCTTTAAACATCTCATCAGCACTCATTTTATTTGTCCTCCCAAATATCTAATTTTAGTTTTTCTAAAAATTCATTTGCTCTTTTTATTTCTTTTTGTAATTCATAAATACTGTTTTCTTCTTCTCTGCTTATATATTCTCTTGTAATTGTTTTTAAAATCCCTTTTAGGCAATTTTCTATTGTTGTGTAATAACCTAAATCCTTAAATATTTCTTTACCGTAATTTTCACTTTTAACATCTTGTACTTTTGTTTTTTCTTGTAATGTATAGCAATTACTATTTGCTGTTATATAAAATCTATCTGTTACTTTTACCATTTTATTCTCTCCCTTCTAGTAGTTCTTGTAAAACTTGTACTACTATTTTGTTATATGCATCTGTTTCATAATAATATTTGTCATTCTCTTTTATTTTTAATGGAGTGTTCTTTAATTCTTCTATCTTGTCTTTTATTTTTTTCTTTGAAACAAAATTTTCTCTTAAAAAATCTAATCTATAATTTTTGTATGGACTATGTGGTGCAACTGTTATACCTTCTGTTATAAATTTCTTCAATTCTTCATTTTCTCTTTGTAGTTCTTCATTTTCACTTTTCAATAAGCATCTATGTTCACACATATTATTTTTAAATTCTTCTGCATTTTTTAAATTCATTTCACTTAATCTTTTATATTTTTCATTTTCTTTTTGTAGTTTTTCTATATATTCTTTATAGTGTTCAATTTCTTTCTTTATTATATAATACTGTTGATTTTCTACTGCACATGCAACAGCACTTCTCTTTAATTTTTTACCATCTTCATATCCTTGTATATATCCTAACATTTCATTTTGTGCTAATACTATCATTTGATAATTAGTATTCCTATCTTGTTTTAATTCTTCGTTCTCTTTTTGTAGTTTTTCTATCTCAAACTCTAATTTGCAGTTTTTATTACTTATTTCTGTTTGTTCTTCTTCTATTTCTTCACAGTATTTTTTCCAGCCTTCTATATCTTTTCTTAACAATTCATTCTCTTTTAATACTCTTTTATAATCTGATAAAATATGTTCTATAGCTTCAATATGTTCTCCACCAAAACAGTTATTCATATCCATATTTTCAATATTTGCATTTTCAATCATTTCTTCTAATATTTTTATATCTTCTTCTATAGAACTTCTTTCATTCTTAATACTATTTTCTTTCACTTAATCAGCTCCCTAATTTTCTTATTTAATATCTTGCTTTCTCTTATCATGTCTTGTTCTATTTCACTTTCTATATATTTTTTAGTGTCCCAGTTATCTTCTTCTACTAATTGCATTTTTTCTAAACTATCTAATATATCAATTAGCCATTCTTCTGTTACCGTTCTATCTTTTAGCTTTAATGCATACACTTGTCTTTGAATATTCCATAACATATATCTTTTTCCTATTACTTTTAATGCTTCATCATTTTCTTTCACTTAAAACACCTCCTAAGGCTTGTCTCCTTTGATATTCTGCTATTCCTAACTCTAAAACTTCATTAACTATTTCTTCGTCTAAAAAGTCAAATCTTAAATTTTCTTTTGGATATTTTTTTCTAAAATAATCTTTTATTACTTGTTTTGTGTGTTTATCATCTCGTTTTACTACTTCTTTTATTACTCTTTCTGAAAAAGAAAACATTTCATTCACTGTTTTTTCGTTCACTATATCCCCCCTTAATATCTCGCTAAAAATTCTTTTAATTCTTTTCTTAATGTCTCCCACTCTTCTGTTTTTTCTAGCAATTTATTTAATTCATCTTTAGTTAATTTTGTGCAATCCCAGTTAGTCTCATCAAAATCATAACAACTACAATGATATCCTTCTACTAAAACAAATTCATTATATTCTGTATCAGGCATATCTTCTAGCAATAATAACCTTTCCATCTCATAATTTCTTTCACTTGTTTTTGCAAATAATACATTATGCATTTTTATATCTGTTTTATTTTTTAAATTATATCTTTCCATATCTTATTTACTCCTCTCTCAAATCATATTGTTCTATATTTTCTAAAGCTTCTTCAAAATTATATCCTAAACAAGGGTCAAAATAGCTCTCCTCTTCATCGCCACTACAAAAAGCCCAGCCTCCTTCATATCCACTCATTTCTGCACCACTCCTTATAGTCTCGTACCACACTTCTACATTTTTATGCCCTAATTTTTCTAGCTCTTCTTTTATTTTTTTAGCTTTAGGTGTATTATTCACTTTTTTATCTGTATATCTTCCCATATCTCTTATTTACTCCTCCATTTCCTAGGTTCTCTAACAAAATATTTTTCACATATATGGTCTATCTCGCATTTTCCACATTTATTATAATTTTCTTTACAATAATCTATAATTATTTTTACACAGTCTATTGGCTCTTCCATATTTACTCCTTTACTGCTAAATTTGCTTTGATTAAATCATATAATTTTTCTAAGCACATATTATCGTTTTCTCTTTCTTTTCTATACACAATCTTTCTATTCCACGTATTTATATAAATATAAGTTGCACCATCAATATTTCTTTCAGTAAATTTATATTGCCCAGAATTATCAAAATATTGAAATCTCCATATCGTTTCAAGTTCTTTTAAATCTACATCATCTCTTATTTTTGACATATCTATTCTCCTCCTTAAAATGGTGATTGCCATGTCCCCACTTTATCAATAGGAACTATTTTACTTTTGTTATTTCCATAAAATACTTTTGCTACTTGTATAGGTTCTTTTAATTCCGTATGTATAAACTGTTCTTCTCGATTATATCCTTCATAATTTACATCATTCACACAATCTACATATTCTCTTTTTATCTTTTTAGTAAATATTCCAACACAAATTCCTTCAAATTCTTTTTCTACAAATTCATAAATTTCTTGTTCACAACTACCACCTTGATTTAATGTTATTGAAACATCATCTTCTATATATTCATCGTCTATTGTTGAATTATATACATGTTTTGTTTCTTTTCTCTGTAAATATCCTTTGCATATAACATTTCTAAATAGTAAATTATTCATCTTCTCCTCCTACTTTATAGCAATTAGCCATATACCTTTCTTTTGTTAGTATTGTTTGTATTTCGTCATTCTCACAAGTATCGTCTGGTATCAAATGTGTTTCATCAACAAATATTAATTTTGGATAATCTGGAAATCCCTCAAACATAGCAATATGTTTTACTTCCCTTCCATTTACATAGTCTCCAACTTCTATTAAGTCTATTAGTTGTTTGCTGTGTTTTACTATGTTTTTTGTATCAAACCATTTTTGATTTTCTAAATGTACTGTATTTTCTATCATTCCATATAAAGCATCTACTTTATCTATAACTCCATTTTTTGTTCTCACATATTCATTTACTTCTATCATTTTCTTCCTCCCTATCTTTCGCACAAAATACTAAACACATTGTCATTACTCCTAATATTGCTCCTATAAATATTCCTAATAGCATTTTTTCCATCTCCTTTTACTATTTAATTATTCTTAATTCCAAATTAGGATAAACCTTCTCAAATATTTTATGTTTTAATTTGAATACATCTGTCTGCATTCCTTTTACATCTTCCACTATTGTTTTACCATTTTCTATGTACTTAAAATCCGCTATGTATTGTATCTTCTTGTATGTTTTGCCATTTTTCTTAAAACTATCTTGTAATAAAAATCTTGGTTGTAATTCTAAGTTACTTATTTCTCCTGCTTTTAGTAATAGCTTTAGTTCTTTGTATCTTCTACTTTCTTGAATGCTATCAAAGATGTAGTCATCTACTATTACTTTTTTATTTCTGTATTTGTTCACTTTTCTTTAGCTCCTCTCTTAACTTTTCTTGCCAATTTTTTATTCCTGGTACAAAATATTTGCATCTTAATACTGGCTTATAATCTTCGTTTTCTTGTTTGTTACAACCTAGACAGTAATAGCATATTGTGTTCTTTTCTACTTGTTTCATAGGCTAGGCCTCTTTCTCATATTCCCATTTGTATCCATAAGCAGTTCTACAATAATAAGTTTTACCATTTTTGTCTACGATTTTTTTATGTTTGCAACAGGCTGATATATTTGATACCGTTTTAATATTAAAACTTCTTGCTATATCATTCATGCAATTCCATTTTCTTACTAGCTTTCCATCTAAATTATATTGATTAACCCTTTTTGCTCTCTTGTTTTTTTCACCTTTAATTGATGATTTGCATAGACCATGTCGTTTTGCATGTATTTTATTTTCATTATTAGTAACCCATTCTAAATTTTCAATTCTATTGTCTGCTTTATTACAATTTATGTGGTTTACTTGTGCCTTATTTTTAATATTAGGTATAAAAGTCATTGCAATCAACCTATGTACTCTAATAGTTTTTGAAGTTTTTCCATTAGTAAGTTGAGTTATTAAATATCCTTTATGATCTTTATATTGTTTAATTATTTTTTCCTTTGTATTTCTTATTCTTCCTAAATTACTAACCTGATACAATCCATTATAGTTAATCGCATCTTTCCATTCTTCAATCATTCAATCATCTCCTCAAATATGTGGAATATGCTGATAATTTATTACTTCAAATCCTGCTTGTGTTCTCTCATAGATTGCTACTGTTTTACCTGTGTATTCACATTTCTTTTTATCTACTGCTTTTACATATCCCATTTTTTCTAATTCTGTTAATCTTGGTGCTGTATAATTTCTTTCTGTGCTTGGTATAAATCCTAAATCAAATAATTCTACTGCTAATTCCTTTGCCGTTTTAGGCTTGTCTAATCTATTTAAAATTTGTATATATCTTATTTTTGTTTTATCTTGTATGTCATTAAAACTCATTTGTCTTGTTTTAAATGTTATTGTATTCATTTGTTTATCACTTCCTTTAATTCAAATTACTGTATAAAAAGTCTAAACTATCATACTGTCTTTGTTCATAAGAACTCTTCTTTTTACTATTTTTACTTTCTCTTTTGGCATCTGCTAATGTTCTTATCCCTGCCTTTTGCCAATTATTCAATATTGCTTTTATATACTGAATTGTCTTTTTATTAGCTTCTACACTTATTTGCATAGCATATATTATTAAATCTGCTGGCATCTCTTTTAAGTAATCTGCTAATATTTCTGTTCCGTATGGTGTTGCGAGTCCAATATTTTCATTGTAAAAATCAATAACTTCTGATAGACCGTCAATACAACTGTCGCCTATTGTTGTTATTACATTCTTATCATTCTTTATATTCTTTACATTCTTGTTTGTGTTCACTTGTTGTTCAGTTGTTGTTCGCTTGTTGTTCACTTGTTGTTCAATTTGTTGTTCATCTTGTTGATACTTATCCCACGAAACTATTGTTATCAGTCTGTTTTTATTGCTACTTTGTTGTTCGATTTGATGTTCGTTTTCTAGCGTTTTTAAAATTCTTTGCACTTTATTCTCGTCAATCTTTAATTTTTCTGATATTGATTTTCTTCCTGTAAGTAATTGTCCTTTTTTTAATGTTGTTCTTTTACCTTTAAATAGAACATCATATTCTTTATGCGTAGTATTAAGTAAAAGATATACCCACACCGCTAAATAATCACTGTCTTTTGTTATTATTGGATTATCTAATGTTTTTCTATGTAACTTTATCCAACCTTCCATATCTATTCCTCTTTTTCATATTTTCGTACTATTACTGAAAAATTTTGTTCTAATGATAATTCTATTAGTCTATCTAAATCTGCTTTTAATAAATTATCATATCTAATTCCATCTGCTGACTCTATAATCAATACACTATATTTCACTTGTTTTCTCCTTTCGTAAAATAGGGATAAAACTTATGCAGTCTTACCCCTAGTTGTTAATCATTATCTATTTCTTTATTTGCTCTTGCTTTTTCCATTTTCATCTTGTCATTTTCTTTTTTCATCTTATCATCATATAATTTGTTAAAAATTCCCTTATACATTTCTCTATCAATTAGTTTTAACCATGTTTCAAAATCATCACAGAATTTCCAATTATCTTTAATTTCTAATGAAGTACCATCAATTTTAAAATAATCTAATAAAAACTCCTCTAATTTATTTTTAAACCATTTTTCGTTTTCGTTCGGTACACCTTTACTTATTAACTCCTTATATTCTTCTGTTGATATAATAATTTCATTTTTATTTGCCATTTTCTTTTCCTCCTAATATTTTTTATAAATAACTTTTTCCTATTAATTTTATAAATTCTTCTCTTGTATGAGTTTTTTCATATTCTTTTTGATATGCTTTTTTTAACTCTAAATCCATGTTTCTATTGTAATGTACAGAGTTGTTTGACATATTATGTTCTTTATGACATAAACCAGTGCAAAATCCATTCTCAATTGAAATTTGCCTATTGGCTGAACCAAAATAAACTTCATGAATACATTCTGCTGGTTTACCACAAAAGAAACATTTATCTAAATTATTTAATATTGAATATCGTTTCATTTCTTGTCCCACTCTTTCAATAAACTTTCTATTTCTGCATCTGATTTGGTTTCTATTCCATAAGCCTTACAATCTTGAACTACACCATCTATTAATCTTGACATTAGTTTTGAATTAAAAGAACTTGAACCGTAATATGCATTTATTATTTTAAATTCTGTATTTCCTATATATGTTGTATCAGCTATCTCACAGAACCAAGCAATTCCTTGTGCTACCCACATTTTTTCAAATGTTTTGATATTCTCTGTCTCTATTCTAAATCTTCTAAATATTCCTAATTCTTTTACCCTTCTTTTGTATTCTTCTATAGTATCTATTTCTGATAAATCACATAATTCTTGCAAAAGTTTCCAAAAATAATTATTTGCATTAGTTGTTCTTTTTTTTATGTATTTCTTTGCATCTATTTTAAGTTTTAAACCCTTTAGTTGTTCTATATCTGATAACTTGTCCTTTCCATCAATTAGAAAGCTTATTTTTGGTTTTCCAGTCTTATAATCTATGTTTATTTCTTCTAATGTTCCTGTAGTTTGCATTTAACCACCTACTTCTTATCTGGCATTGTGTTGCATTTATTTAATATTGACATGTATTGTTCTTTTGTTAAATCTGTTGTGTAAGTTATTCCATAATTCTTTTCTAAAACTGGTCCAACATCAAATCCTTTTCTTATCATAAGCGCATATATTGACTTTGCTTCTACATCTGTAATTTTATTGTTAGATACTCTTGTTGGTGCCTGTTTCTTTTTGTAACCAACTTCACTTGGATTCTGGTCAGGATCTTCTCCTGTTATTATCTTATAAGACTTCATTAAAGCATATTTATCTGCATATGTCATCGCTTTTCCTGACCCTTTATCTTGTGTATCTATTCCTTCTGCAAATGTTATTGTTTCTATATATTCATCTGTTTTGTCTATATTTACAAATCTATAAGTAGTTTTTATTCTACTAAAGATGTTATTTTTTTCTCCATATTCGTTTGTAGTAGTATACATTGTACTTTCTATTACTTCTCTACTTGCTGGATAGCTATAAACTCTATACTTAAATTCTAGTTCTTTTACAGCTTTTAAAATATCCGCTTCTCCTACAGCTTTATAAGCACTTTTACCTTGTCCAACAGTCAAGTTTTTATTGACACTAGAAATTTCATTTGTTATATTAGAAAGCTTTTCAAATATATTCATTTCTTTAATTTCCATAGTATTCTCCCTCTTTATTTTCTTTTAAATCTAAATAATCCATAATTACCCCCTACTTTATTCTTAAACTTGTATTTTGTGTATTTATATTAACTCCTGCTGGTATTTCTCCTGTTTTAGTAAAATTATTTTTTATTGCTGTTTTATCTACTTTAACTGTTATAATTTCTGTTTTGTATTCGCTAGGAATTTCATCTTCGTTTATGATTTCTACACTAGGTGGATTCTTTGCTATGCTTAATGTTCCAAGTGGTGTTTCTAGTTTTGTAAATCCACCTTGTTCCATACATTCTTTTACATATTCCTTAAATTTTGTAAGTCTATTTTCTAATGTCTTTCTTTGCTCTGAAATTCGTTTTTCTTCGTTTTTCATTGCTTCAATAGTTAATTCTATATTTCTTGTATAGCCAATTAAATTTTGGCTTTTTTGTTGCAATAATTCTATTAATTCTTTTTCTACTTTCTTTTTATCTTCTTCTGTCATTTCTTCCTGTGCTATCAACATTGGAAATGCATTTGTTATTTGATATAAACTTAAATCTTGCATTATTCTTCACTTACCCTTCCATATATTTCATCATTATAATTTTCATCATTCTTTTCTAGTAAATATTCTAAATAACTGTCATAATCATTGTTTGTTTCTATATAATCTTCTTCTATCATCCTGTTTTCTAACATTTTTAATTCTCCTTTGACATTTCTATTTATTTGTGCTAATATATAAATAGATTCGTTTATTTAAGTGTCTATGAACTAGTTTGATTTTAGTAGGTCTACTAGTTCTTTTTTATTTAATATAGTTCTTATTTTATTTTTTAGATTTTCTGTATTGTTGTAATCTTGTTCTTGTAAGAGTTTTTCTATTGCTAATAACTTTCTATGATGTTTATAATTTTCTAAATGTTCATCTTCTATTTCTGCTCTCAAACTTTTTTGACTTATTTCTAGTCTTTCTACTTTTCTTTCTGCTTCTTTTAAAGCTTTTCTACTTTCATCAACTAAACTTTGTAATTCTTTTATCTTCTTAAACATTTCTTACACTCCTTTCCTTTTAATTTTAATTTTGCCAAAGTAATTATGTGCCAGTAATAACACTTATCTAACTTGTCCATCTTTGGTACTCCTTTCTTGTAAAATTTTGTAAATTAATGTATAATACCCTCGAAAGAGAGGTTATTATTATGTTTGTTTGGTTCATTTCTTTAAATGCTACTGATAAAATCGCATTATTTGCTCTTGTAGTTGCTTTATATGGAGCTATTTTATCTACTATTCTTTATAATAAAGAAAAATTTAATTTAAAATTTATAAATCTTGGTATTAATTTTGTAACTCTTTCTCCTAATGATGTAATATCAAATGACTTTGAAGAAGAATTTGTAACATATAGTAAAAATCTATATACCATAGCATTATTGGTTAGAATAAATAATTGCTCTAAAAATCCTATAACAATAACAGATTTCATATTAAATAAAAAACATATATATAATAGTTTTTCTTCAAAAGACTACTCTTTTATTCCTACGGATTTTGAATTTTATGATAATCATTTAATAAAAAATAATGGTAAATATATAAAAGATAAATTGATTACACCTTTAGTCAAATTAGAGCCACTATCATCTTGTGAGGGGTTCATAATTTTTGATAATTTAAATAACATTCCTAAAAAATTCAATCTCATAATTAATGCAGTTCCAAAATCCAAAAAATTTAAATTTAAATTTAAAATAGATAAAGACTTTAGAAATCAAATAATAAAATAATCAACATTAATATTGCATTTAACCAATTAAGTATTGCTATCATAAGTAATACTTTTTCTTTTTTATTTTGTTCTTTTGCTTCTTTAATTTCATGATTACTTATTCCATATTTTTTTAATTCTTTTTCACGTTTTTTTGTCATCTTTTCCTCCTAGTATGTCATTCCCTGTAAGAACATCCAGTAACAAAATGTTACTCCTGCTAACCACATTGATGTATATGCTACTGCTTGTCCTAATCTCATATAGACTTTGCTTTTGTCTATTCTAAAATTTTTCCAACTTCTTTTCATTTGTTTTCACTTCCTTTCTTAAATTATTTGTCTAGCCAGTTCCTTAAGTGCATTTTGCTTTTCATCATTTTCAAGTCCTAAATCATATAAAAATACAGCTCTTTTATCTGCAATTTGTTTTACACCAGTTCCTTTTATTCTTGGAAAATCATCTCTGTTAAATATTTCCCTTGCTTTATTTTCTCCAATTCCTCTCCATTCTGCATAATCTAATGGCGTTATTGTCTCGGGTAATTCTTCATATGTTTTTATTGATTTCTTTTCTTTCATTTCTTCACTTCCTCTCTTCTCTTGCATTTTATAATTAATTTTTTTATTTCTTAAAAACGCAGTTTTTATTTGTCAATATAAAATTTAAATTTATTTTTTAGGAAATATGTTTAATACCTTATACATTATTTGTCTTAATTCTTCTGTTTTTTCTGCTGGTATTGCTTGTACTCTTCTGTAGCCTAATGTTAATCTGGCTATCGTTGATATTGAATCAAAAATTTTATTTAATTCTCTGGGTTCTATATAACCTTTAGAATAAAACATTTTCTTAAATTCTTTTTTTAATACTGTCCACGTATCATCTTTTATGATTTGTTTTGTTGTCATTTCATTTAAAATTTCTCGTTTTATTTCTTCTTTTAGTTTTTTTAATTCTTCTTCTGACATTTCAGCCTCCTTTTGTTCAGTTTTGCTGTACTTTAAAGTTAAAAAATTTTGAACTTGATGTTTTTAAAATTTTAGATATACTATTTATATGTGAAATTTTAGGTTCCGCAATACCATTTTCAATATTATAATAAGTTGCAGGACTTTTAAATCCCATAAATCTAGACATATCTCTAATAGAAAAACCTTTTTCTTCTCTAGTTTTTTTTAGCTCTTCTGTATTAACAAACTTACTATATTTATTTTCCAATGCTTTTCCTCCTTCCTGTTCATTTTTGTTGAACTTATTATATACAGTATTTTTGAACTTGTCAATAGTTTTTTTAAAAAAAGTTTTTAATTGCTGTACAAATCTTACGACTGTAAGAAAAAAATTTTTAAAATGTTTACTTATTTTGAACATTGTGTTATAATGTTTATATAATTTGAACGAGGTGTTTAGATATGAAAAATGAAATTGATATGAAAATAAAAATAGGAGCAAGAATAAAATTTTTAAGAACAGAATTAGGACTTACTCAAGAGCAACTTGCAAATAAATTACCTAATGTAAAAGGTAAAAGTAGTATAGCTAATTATGAAAATGGTTCTAATCTCCCAGGAGATGAAGTAAAACTTAAATTATGTGAAATTTTTAAATGTAGTTTAGATTATTTAATGTGCAAATCAGATATAAGAAATCCAGAACAGCAAGAAGATCCGCTAGGTCTAGCCAAAATAGGATTTAGCATGAAAGATTACAACCCCCCTACAGAAACTCAAAAGCAACAAATAAAAGGCTTATTAGAAGTAATTATGAAAGATAATAAAAAAGATGTTGGAGATAAAAAGAATGAATCTAAATAATTTATATGATTTAGCAGAAAAAGAACATATAAAAATATATGATTACTATATAGATGATGCTTATGGTTGTTTTATAAATATAGATAAGATAAATGCAATTGCATTAAATTATACAAGTATAGATAACTCATATATTGAAAAAGAAACTTTATCAGAAGAATTAGGACACTATTATCAAGATGCAACATATTCTATTAACTGTACTGACACAACTTTGATAAACAAGCAGGAATATAGAGCTAAGAAATGGAGCTATTATATATTAATTCCTTTTGAGAATCTAAAATTAGCCATTAAAAATCGGAATTAATACAGTTTATAGTTTAGCAGATTATTTTGAGGTTACAATTGAATATATGAAAAAAGCTCTTAAATTTTATGAAGGCAAATATGGATATATATACTAAGGATAAGTTGAAATATACTTATCTTATTTTTTAAGGAGGTAACTATGGCAAAGCGTGGAAATGGCGAAGGAACTATATATTATAGTGAAAAATTAAATAAATGGGTTGGTCAATTTACTGCTGGTAGAAAATCAGATGGAAAATTAAATCGTAAATCTGTTTATGGTAATACTAGAAAAGAAGTTAAAGAGAAGATGACTAGAGCTATTGCTGATGTTCAAGACGATATTTATATTGATAAATCAGAGATAACCGTTTATGAATTATGTAAAGAAATTGTTGAAGATAAAAGAAAATCTAATCAAAATTCTTCTAGCACATATAATCGTGCTAAATATACATTAAAAATTATAGAAAACAGTTCATTAGGAAATATGCCTATTCAAAAAGTTACTGCTAAAAATATAAAAAATTTTTTAAATGATAATACCAATTATGCTGACTCAACTTTAAAAAAAATATATCAATTATTAGGACAAGCTTTTAAAAGAGCAGTTGAAAGAAATATAATTATTAAAAATCCTATTACTTATGAAGAAGCACGAAAACCAAAATCCAATAAAGAAAGTTCAAAAGTTGAAGCATTAACCATAGATGAAGAAAAAAAGCTTATATCTTCATTATCAAATGAAACAACACTATATAAACCCATAATCTTATTAATGCTATTTACTGGAATGAGAATTGGAGAAGTTCTTGCATTAAAATGGAATTGTATTAATAAGGATTCAATTACAATACATCAATCATTAACAAGAGATGATTATGGTAAAGTTATTCTGGGAGAAAAAGTAAAAACAAAAAAATCTCAAAGAGAAATACCTATTAATAATATTATTAAAGAAATATTAAATTATATACCTAAAAATAGCACTCTACTATTCCCTGATATTACTCCTAGAAGTACACATACTTTTTTAAATAATTTTAATGCAACTAATTGCATTACTAATCATATTCATCCACATATGTTAAGACATACATATGCAACTCGTTGTATTGAAGCTGGAATGAATATAAAAGTATTACAAAAAAAATTAGGTCATAAAAATATACAGACTACTTTGGATACATATGCCAGTGTATTCGACAAATTTGAAGACTCTGAAGATGATAAGTTATTATCTTATTTTGAAGAAAATAAAATTGGGTTGCATTAAAATTGCATTAAATGCATATAAAAAAAGAGAGATTAAAATCTCTCTTTTTCTGTATTGGTGCGGATGAAGGGACTCGAACCCCCACGCCGTTGGCACTGGTTCCTAAGACCAGCGCGTCTACCAGTTCCGCCACATCCGCATATATTTAACAATAAATATATTAACACATATATAAACAAAATGTCAATATATTTATTGTAATTTAATTATAAAATTTTGTAAAAATTTAAAATTATAATCTATTTACAGCAAAAATAACAATTGCACCAATAATTGCAATAATAAATCCAATCAATTTCATTCCAATTGTTGCCTCGTTTTGATCCCCAAAGCCAAAAAACTTCTTTGTTATTAACCTACTATCATAAACTAATATCACACCTGCAAGTATAATTAGTACCCCAATTATTTTTAATATTATCTGTAACATATTTTCTACATCCTTTTTTATATTTATGAACACATTTTAATATTGTTTAAAGTAAAAGTCAATATTTTATATTTCAATTCTTTTCAAAAATTTATCTTTTATTAAATTATAAAGTAATCTATTCTTTTCTTTTTCAAGTTTAGGATCATCCAAAATTATTTTCATAGCTATACTTTGAATTGCCTTTAGAGTAGGCATATCTTCAAAAAGATTTGCAATTTTAAATTCTGGAATTCCATGTTGCATTGTTCCAAAAAAATCACCGGAACCACGAAGTTCTAAATCTTTTTGTGATATTACAAATCCACCGTTGGTGCTACACATAACTTGCATTCTTTCTCTTATAGTTTTTCCATTCCCAGAATATTTTAAAATACAATATGATTGATATTTTCCTCTTCCAACTCTACCACGAAGCTGATGAAGCTGTGCAAGCCCAAATCTTTGGCTATCTTCTACAACCATAATGCTTGCATTTGGTACATCAACACCAACTTCTATTACAGTTGTTGAAATTAAAATATCAATTTTTCCATTTTTGAATTTTTCCATTATTTCGTCTTTTTCTTTAGGTTTCATTTTACCATGAATATATTCTACTTTATATTCTTTAAATGTATCTTCTTTGCATGTATTATATAATTCAATAACAGATTTTAAATCCATTTCTTCAGACTCTTCTACCAATGGACAAACAATATAGCACTGTCTTCCTTCATTAATTTGTTTTTTTACAAAGTTATTAACTCTTTCTTCCAGTCCTTTTTTTACAGCAAATGTGTCTATTTTTTTTCTATTTGGTGGCAATTCATCAATTATAGATATGTCTAAATCTCCATATAAAATAAGTGCAAGTGTTCTTGGAATAGGTGTTGCTGTCATTACTAATACATCTGGATTTTGCCCTTTCTCAACAATTTTTGTTCTTTGTTTTACACCAAATCTATGCTGCTCATCTGTTACTACAAGTCCTAAATTCTTAAATTTTACATTTTCTTCTATGATAGCATGTGTTCCAATAAGAATATCTATTTCTCCGCTTTCAAGTCTTTCTAATAGTTCTTGTTTTTTCTTCTTTGTAATTGCTGATATTAATAGCTCACACTTTATTCCAAATTGATTAAACATTTTTTTATAATTTTCTAAATGTTGTGTTGCTAAAATAGCAGTTGGCGCCATAATTGCTGCTTGATAACCGAGATTTTACTGCTTTGTATGCGGCAACCATAGAAACTACCGTTTTTCCTGATCCAACATCACCTTGCAAAAGTCTATTCATCGGCTTATCTGATTCCATATTATTATCTATTTCTTCTATAACTCTTAGCTGAGCTTTTGTTAATTTAAATGGCAAAGTATTAATAAATTCTGATATTTTTACTTCTTTATTAAATGCAATTCCTTTTTCATTGTTTGTATAATTATTTTTCAATTGTAAAAGAGCCAATTGCGTCGTTAATAATTCTTCAAAAACAAGTCTTTGTCTTGCCTTTTTAAATTCTTCAAAATCTTTTGGAAAATGTATTTGTTTTATTGCAGAATTAATATCTAATAACTTATATTCCTGAATTAAGTATTCTGGCAATGTCTCATCTAAATTTCCATTCACTGTATTAATTCCATTTTCCATTATTTTTCTTAAAACATTTTGTGATAAATTGTATGTAAGAGGATATATAGGAATTATTTTACCTGTATTTGCATCTTTTCCTTCCTCATCAAATACCGGCGAATTTATAATAACTTTTCCAAATGAATTATTTATTTTCCCATAAAATTTATATTTTTTTCCAACCTCAAACTTATTTTTCAAATAACTTTGGTTAAACCATGTTGCAGTTGCCATCCCTGTGTCATCACGTATAAGTAATTTATACATTGTTTTTCCATGCATACGAATTTCTTGCATTCTACTTGCAACCATGGCCTCAATTAATCCTTCCTCACCATCTATGCATTCATATATTTTTTTTGGTATACTTCTATCTTCATAAGTTCTTGGAAAATAAGTAATTAAATCTTCTAATGTGTTTATATTTAACTTATTTAATAGTTGAACCCTATTAGGTCCCACTCCTTTTATATATTTTACATCTTTATCTAATTCAACCATTTTTTCTCCTATAAAAAAATTGCCAACGGTTCCGGGTTTGTTTGGCAATTTATTGCCAATTAAACCCGGAACCGTTGGCAATTTTCGTGATGTTTAATACTTCAAAATTTAGTCCATCACAGCTTACTAATTTAAAGTTAATTCCAAAATATTGACCTTCTACTGCGTCCTTTATTGAGCTGCCATGTAAATGCCCATAATAACATCTTTTTATGTCATATTTTTGCATTAATTTTATGAATTCTGTTTCCTTATTTTTTGCTATATTTGTATTTGTTATTGGCGGATAATGCATAAATACTATTATTTCTTCTTGGTTATGCTTTTTTTGTATTGCATCTTTTAGTGATAATTCTAATCTTTGTATTTCTCTATTGTATATTTTTTTATCTTCTTCGTCTTCTGTTATGTTCCATCCTCTTGTTCCTGCTATTATGTAATTTTCAAATTTATAGCTGTTGTTATATACAAAGTCTATGTTGTTATAATTATTTTCTTGTAAGTATTTTCTCATTTTAGAAAGTGTCCCCCACCAATAGTCGTGGTTTCCTTTTAGCATTAGTTTTTTTCCTGGCATGCTGTTTAAATACTCAAAGTCCATATCTGTGTCCTCTAAATGCATTGCCCATGAAAAATCACCTGGTAATACAACTAAATCGTCATTTGTTACTTGTTTTACCCAGCTTTGTTTTATTTTTTTTTCATGATTTTTCCAGTTTTCCCCAAAGATGTCCATTGGCTTATTTTCTTTAAATGCTAAGTGTAAATCCCCAATTGTATATATTGCCATAAATTCTCCTTTCTTTTTATTATTTACTATCTAAATTATACCTTTATCAATAAAAATAATTTGTTATTTTTTTATTTACTTATAACATTTGTCTACCTTATTATTTTTTTGCTTTTTAGATTAGTTACCTAATTTTAAATTTGGTATTGCATTTAAATTTAACTCGTCCCTTTTTCCTTCTATAAAATTATAATATCCTGCTGATGCTATCATTGCTGCATTGTCTGTACATAATTTTAAGTCTGGCATATATATTTTTATATTTTGTTCTTCAAGTTTTAAAAATTCATTTCTTATATAAGAATTTGCAGAAACTCCCCCTGCTAAAACTACTGCTTTTGAATTAGTTTGCTTTATTGCTTTTTGGACGTTTTCAATTAATACCTCTGTAACAGCTTTTTCAAAACTTGAACATAAATCCGCTTTGTTTATATTTGGTGTTTTGTGGTTTAAATTTATAACTGCTGTTTTTATTCCACTAAAGCTAAAATCTAAATTTTCAAAATGTGTTTTTGGTAATTCAAATGAAGGTTTTCCGGTCTTTTGCTAGTTTGTCTACTTTAGGTCCACCAGGATAGCCAAGTCCTACTACTCTTGCAACTTTATCAAATGCCTCCCCTATTGCATCATCTCTTGTTTTCCCTAAAACTTCAAATTTTGTATAATCTTTAACATACACTATTTGTGTATTTCCACCAGACATCATCATACATAAAAATGGTGGTTTTAATTCTTGGTGTGTAATATAATTTGCCGCAATATGCCCTTGAATATGATTTACACCAACTAGCGGTTTATTTATTGTAAAACTTAATGCTTTAGCATAAGATAGTCCTACTAATAGTGCACCAACTAATCCTGGTCCATATGTAGGAGTAATTGCATCTATATCGTTAAAATCTAATTTTGCCTCTTCTAGTGCTTTTTCTACGACTCGGGAAATTGCTTCTATATGATTTCTTGAGGCTATTTCCGGTACAACTCCTCCATATTTTTCATGTATTGGTATTTGTGTATCTACTATGTTTGAAAGAATAATTCTTCCATTTTTTACAATGCTTGCTGCTGTTTCATCACAGCTTGATTCTATTCCAAGTGTTATTATATCTTTTTCCATATTTTATAATATTTTTTAGCTTTTGGCTGCTAAATTTTCCTCCTTTTGCAATATTTTATTACATTTAATAATTTATAATAGGAAGTCCAAATGCTGATAACCCAAGCTTTAATAATCCTGTTCCAACTACATCTAAAATTGGTGAAATTATAACTCCTGCAAGTCCAGTTATCCATATTACAACAAAAATTATATAAAATATTTGCTCATTGTTTATGAAAAATTGTTTTGCTTTTAATGGCAAAAATGGCATTATTATTTTTGATCCATCAAGTGGTGGTAAAGGTATTAGGTTAAATAATCCCAATCCCAAGTTTATGGTTATAATTGATATTAATATTTGTAATACTATTTTTATTGTTTGGTTTGTTACTATTAATCCCATTTGATTTCCTATAAACACTATTGAAGAATTTGTAGTTTTTAAGGTTATACAAGTAATAATTGTAAAAATAATTGCAAGTAAAAAATTCATCAATGGTCCTGCAAATGATACTATTGCTTCTCCCTTTTCCATAGATATTTTTCTTGAATAATTTCTTGGATTTACATGTACTGGTTTTCCCCATCCAAACCCAGCAACAAGTAGCAATAATGAACCAATTGGGTCTAAATGATCAAAGGGATTTAAGCTTAGTCTTCCTTCTCTTCTTGGTGTATCATCTCCTAATTTGTCTGCTGCAAATGCATGTGCAAATTCATGAAATGTAATTGCTATTAATACTCCTGGTATTGTTAATACCAATGCTAATAAAGCACCTTCTACAGTTGCATATTGATATATTGTCCTTATTACCATTAAGCCTAAAATTACATATATTATTCTTTTGTCAAATGAAAAATTAAACATAAATATTTTCTCCTTATTAATTTAAAAGAGGATATACATCCCCTTGCTTCTATTTATTAATTTAAAGGTTTCATTGTTGGGAATAGCAATACATCTCTGATTGATGCAGAATCTGTTAATAACATTATTAATCTGTCTACTCCTATTCCAAGTCCGCCTGTTGGAGGCATTCCATATTCTAATGCTTGAATAAAGTCTTCATCCATCATTCCAGCCTCTTCATCTCCTGCTTCTCTAGCTTCTACTTGTTTTTTAAATCTTTCATATTGATCTATTGGGTCATTTAGCTCTGAAAATGCATTTCCATATTCACGTCCTCCAATAAATACTTCAAACCTTTCTGTTAAACGTGGATCTGATGCTTTTCTTTTTGCAAGTGGTGATATTTCTACTGGATAATCATATATGAATGTTGGTTGAATTAATGTTTTTTCTACATATTCATCAAAAAATAAACTAATAACATCTCCTCTTGTTTGCTTTGTTTCGTCTGGTATTTCTATTCCTTTTTCTTTTGCAAGTGCAACAGCTTCTTCGTTAGTTTCTATTTGGTTAAAGTCTATTCCACATGCTTCTTTTATTGAGTCTATCATTGTTATTCTTTTCCAACCTGGTGCTAAGTCTATTTCATTTCCTTGATATGTTACTTTTGTTGTTCCTAAAACTTCCATACTGCATCTTGTAAATATTTCTTCTGTTATATTCATCATATCATTATAATCTTGGTATGCAGCATATAATTCTAATTCTGTAAATTCTGGGTTATGTCTTATGTCCATTCCTTCATTTCTAAATACTCTACCCATTTCGTATACCTTGTCCATACCACCTACTATTAATCTTTTTAGGTTAAGTTCTAATGCTATTCTTAAATACATTGGTATATCTAATGCATTATGGTGTGTTATAAATGGTCTTGCTGTTGCTCCACCTGATATTGTATTTAATATAGGTGTTTCAACTTCCAAATAACCTTTTTCATCTAATATGTTTCTTATTGTTCTTATTATTTTGCTTCTTGTTTCAAAACTCTTTTTTACCTCAGGGTTTACTATTAAATCTACATATCTTTGTCTATAACGTAAGTCTGGATCCTTTAAACCATGGAATTTTTCAGGTAATGGTCTTAATGATTTTGAAAGTAATGTTACCTCTTTTGCATGTACTGATATTTCCTCTGTTCTTGTTTTAAATACAAATCCAGTAATTCCAATTATATCACCAATGTCATATGTTTTAAATAATTTGTAACTTTCTTCTCCTAAATCGTTTATACTTACATAGCTTTGGATTTTTTCATCGCTATCTTGTATTGTACAAAATGATGCTTTTCCCATTATTCTTTTGGCAATTATTCTTCCTGTTACTGTTACATCCTTTTCTTCAAATTTTTCATAATTGGATTTTATTTCTCCTGCTGTGTTTGTTCTATTAAATTTTGTTATTTCAAATGGATTTTTTCCTTGTTCTTGTAAGTCTTTTAATTTATCTCTTCTTATTTGCATTAAATGATTTAAATCTAATTCTTCTACTTCATTATTGTTGTTTTGATTTTCTTGCATTTCTAATTTCTCCTTTTTTATAATTTTACTTGTATATTATATAGTAATTTATGGAAAAAGTAAAGGAATAATACATAAAAAAACACTATAACTTTAAAATATAAACAAGTTGTTTTATATTTAACTTTATAGTGTTTTATTTTATCATTTTATTTTTATTTCGTTTTTATTGTTTTTTCTTTATGCTCTTATTTGCATATTTAGATTGTCTTTTAATATTTTTAACATTTCTGCTTGTAAATATAGTATTTGTGCTATGTTGTTTGAGTCAATTCTTCTTTGTTCTTCTGTTTTGTCTAGCCTGTCTTCTGATTTGTATTCTCTGTTTTCTAATGAATCCACGTTTTCTTCTAATTTGTCCATCCTAGCTTCTAATGCATCCATTCTTTCTTCTAGTCTGTCCATCCTAGTTTCTAATAAATCCATTCTTTCTTCTAGTTTGTCCATTCTAATTTCTAATGTTTCCATTCTTTCTTCTAGTCTGTCCATTCTAATTTCTAATGTTTCCATTCTTTCTTCTAGTTTGTCCATTCTAACTTCTAATGCATCCATTCTTTCTTCCAGTTTTTCCATCCTAACTTCTAATTTTTCCATTCTTTCTTCCAGCCTATCTACTTTTTCTTCTAATCTCCCTAGCCTTGCTTGTATGTCTAATAAAAGTTCTAATATTTTTTCTTCCATTGCTTATACCTCCTAATTTAAAGATTTAAATTACCATTACCTTTTACGATAACTTCTTTTTGAATAAAAATTATTTTTATGTTTATACATAAGTTGTTTTGATTTAAAAAATTTGAAATAAAAATTCTAGATAAAATATGCTATTATATTAACATGTTTTATCTAGAATTGCAATAGATTAATCTATTAAATTATTTATTTCTAGTACTATGAACAAAGGATCATGCGAAATGAACCACCTATGTAAGAAATACCTGCATAGTAATAGAAAGCAAACATACCTGTTCCAGTATTATTGAAATGGTCTCCACGTAGAAAAAAAGGATAACTAGTGTTAGGGAAGTAAGAAAGCACTTTATTTCCTGTGCCATTATTCCATGAAGTAATACCTGTATAACTTGTTGATGTTTCAAATATTGCATCACCTTTTTTGATAGTGTTACCTGTTGATAGAAGATTATAACTATCGCTTTCTGATGTTCCTGATGCTGTATATACTGTTTTATATTTGGTACTTGTAGATTGTTCATCTCCACTTCCATATAAATCTCCTGATGTCGTTCCTCCATTAGTTAAATCAGAAGAGCTACTTCCATAATTTACATATGATGCTACATATTCCCAAGAACCACCTCTTAAGTCATATACTCCATAAGGATTATTTGTTGTACTTTGTCCGTAATTTGTACTATATATATTTGTTTGTGTGTTTGTTCCTCCAGTATAATTACTACTTGAGCTATTTTTTCCTACATCATATCCATTTGTACCATATTTACTATATGCTAAATATACTGTTGCTCCCCATTCACTATTTTTTGCCATATGGCTTCCTAAATTTTCTGCTGATATATTCTCTCCAAATGTTGCTAATTTTGCATATTTAAATTGGTCCTTTATTTTCATATCTATTAATGCAGATACTCCTGGCATAACAGATATTGTTGCTTCTGTTACATTTCCATCTGAATCTTTTGTTTTTGTCCCTGTTGCTTCAAATTTTCCTACCCATATTCCAGAAAGTTCTCTGTCCCAGCCTCCATTTGCAAAATTATTTGATGAATCATTTATAAATGCGGGATGTACTAGCCATTTTTCTGTTCCAGCACCAACTTCAGTTGGATCAGATGTTATTTCTCCACTATCAGTTGAATTTAAGAACATGTTTTGACCATTTTCATATTTTACAAATGCTACATCTATTTTCCCATACTGTGTTTTATTTGTTGTAGTTGTTGTATAATTGCTATCTGTATAATAGGTTATTTTATATGCATATCTTGGGATCCATACCCACATGCTTCCATCAGCAGTTATTGCGTTTGCCCAGTTATTAGTTGTATTTGCTCCTTCTGCAACTACTCCTATATATCTTATTGGGGTCATATTACCTTTTAACTTTGGTTCATTTACATTTGAGTTTCCATAACTATACCATTGTAATGGTTCTGGATTGTAAATTTTTTCCCAGCATTCTGGTGAATCGGCAGGATTAGTTTCCTTTTTTTGTATTTCACTTTCATTTCCAGCTACATCAACAACTTTTACATCATATTTTCCAGGCTCACTAACTACAAAATAATCACTTTCAGTTTTCTCCCAATTTTCCGCACCATCTTTTTTATAAAAAACTTGTCCCTTGTTAACATAGCCTCCATATTTTATATCACTTACAATAAACTTCCATGAATTTGCATCTAAAGACATAGTCTCTATATTACCTATTTGTGGCCTTTCAGTATTTTTATCTTCATATTCTACATTATAAAACCCATCTGGGAGTTCATCTAAAGTATAATACATTTTATTTTTATACTTTAATCCTTTTTCACTAATAACTTTTCTTTGTTTTATATTAACAAAAAAGCCTTGTTTAGTTCCCTCAACACCTAATTTTTGTAATAAATCATTAGAATAAAACTTAAAATCATCTTTATTGTTTCCCATAATTTTCTCAATGTCATCTTTTATTACACCATAGCCACTTATACTATCTCCTAAATCTTGTATTCCTAAAGTTGTATTTTCACCATTACTTTCACCGTTTTCCAGAATATGTTGTTTCATCTACTATAACACTTCCGCCATTTGTATATTTATCATATAATTCATTTACATGTGTTTGCATTATTTTTAGTTCTGCTGTAAATGTTGTCATTTTAGTGTTATCTATTGCTTCTATTCCAGAATATGTAGCAACTGTAGCTAAAATAAGCAACACTACAATTGTTACAACAAGTGCCACTAGTGTTATGCCCGAATTACTTTTAATATTCAAAGTTTTACTTTTCATTTGTTTCCTCCAACTTAATTTATAATTAAATTTTTCTTGCAATAAGAGCTTTAATTTTAATTCCTTGCTCAGAGAACATTTTTTCATGTTCAGTTTCTATGTTTTTTCCTTCAAAAATATCTTCTTTATGTAAGTCATAAGTTATTTTTTCTATTTCAAAACCTGATTCTTTAAAATATGTTAAACTACTTTCAAAAAGTCCATCATCATCTGTTTTAAAATATATTTTTCCATTAACACTTAAAAATTCTTTATATTTTTCTAATTGTCTTGTATGTGTTAACCTCTTTTTTCTGTGTTTTCCTTTTGGCCAAGGATTACAAAAATTTATGTAAATTCTTTCTATGTTATCTTTAGCCTCTAATATTAACAATATTCTTTCTATATCAAACCTTGTAATAATAACATTTTGTGGTTCTATGTTTTTATTTAAATATTCTTCTTCAATGTTTCTTTTGGCTAAACCTAGCATTGCATCTACTAAATCTATAGCAATATAATTTATATTCAAGTTTGAACTTGCAAGTTTTGATATAAATTGGCCTTTTCCACATCCTAATTCCAAATGAATTGGATTATCTTGATTTTTAAAATGTTCTTTCCATTTTCCCTTCCACATTTCTGGTTCATCTTCATAAAATGTACTTGCTTCTAACTCTGGTCTTGCCCATTTTTTGTATCTTATTCTCATTTTTTAAGGTCCTTCCATAATTTTCGAATTTATTATATTCTAATTACGTTTTTTTTGCAATACCTTATTTAAAATCAAATCCTTGATTTGTCAATTATTATGTTATATAATTTTAATATGGAATTAAAATATATTAAAAATAAAAATGATAATTATATAAGTGTAAATGATATATTAAAAATGGAATTTAATATTTCAACCAGATTACTTACAAAATTAATAAATCAAAAAAATGTGAAATTAAACAATAAAATATGTGATACACGAGAACATGTAAAAATAGATGATATAGTAACTGTAAACATGGAATTTGAAGAGGAAAATTCTAATATTGTTCCATTTAATATTAAATTAAACATTGTTTATGAAGATGAGTGGATGCTTGTTATAGACAAGCCAGCAGGTTATGCAGTGCATCCTTCTGCTTTACATTACGATGATTCTATATCAAATGGAGTAAAATATTATTTTGATAAAATTCGGTCTAAAAAAGAAAATTCGACCTGTAAATAGACTTGATAGAAACACATCTGGCTTAGTTATCTTTGCAAAATGTGAATACATTCAAGAATGTTTATCTAAGCAAATGCTTAATAAATCATTTAAAAAAGAATATATAGCAATCGTTTCAGGTAAATTTGCAAATGCAGAAAAATCAGGAACAATAAATTTACCAATAGCTAGAAAAGAAAATAGTATTATTGAAAGATGTATTAATAAAGATGGACAAAAAGCAATTACTCACTATGAAGTAATAAAGCAATATAATAAATATAGTCTTGTAAAATGCAGTTTAGAAACCGGTAGAACACATCAAATAAGGGTACATATGGCTGCCATTTCACATCCTCTTATACGGTGATGACTTATATGGCTCAAAATCAGATTTGTTAAATAGACAAGCACTTCATTGCTATCACTTAAATTTTATTCATCCCGTTACAAAAGAAACACTCGATTTATACTGTAATCTTCCAACTGATTTAGACATTGGGACGGGGATTTTGTCTTAAGGTTTTTAGCACTTTTCTGATCAAATATTAAAATAAAAAAAGCATATAATATTAAAATAAAATTTTATCGTTCAAATAATTATCAAAGAAATTTTAAATTAATTTTATGGCACCCTTCCATCAGGAGATGAACTCTTTCCATAAAATTAATATAAAAATTTCTAATTCAATTATTTTCAATTCTAAAATTTGATTTTAATATTATATGCTTTTTTATTAGTTTTTGGATTAAATATAGAAAAGTGCTAAAAACCTTAAGACAAAATCCCCGTCCCAATGTCTAATTTAATCCTTTTGCTGTTAAGTTTATTCTTCCTTGATCATCAATGTCTGTTACTTTTACAGTTACTTTGTCTCCTACATGTAACACATCTTCTACATTTTTTATTCTTTCATTAGAGATTTTTGAAATATGTAATAATCCTTCTTTATCTCCAAATCCTAAATCTATAAATGCTCCAAATGCCATTATTTTAGTTACTGTTCCTAAATAAATTCCACCTACTTCGACTTCTCTTACAATGTCTTCTATCATTTCTAGTGCTTCATTTGCTTTTTCACTGTCTTGTGAATAAATAAATACTTGTCCATCTTCTTCTATGTCGATTTTAACGCCTGTTTTGTCTATGATTTTGTTTATCATTTTTCCACCAGGTCCGATTACATCTTTTATTTTGTCTACTTTAATTGTTGTATTTACTATTTTGGGTGCATATTTAGAAATTTCTTCTCTTGGTTTTGATATAACTGGTAACATTACATCATTTAAAATATGCATTCTTGCTTTTTCAGTTCTTTCAAATGCTTCTGCTATTATGTCATATGTTAATCCATCACATTTAATATCAACTTGAATTGCTGTTATTCCTTTTTCTGTTCCTCCAACTTTAAAGTCCATATCTCCAAAGAAATCTTCTAACCCTTGTATGTCTAATAACATTATATAATCATTGTCATCATTTGGGTTTGTAATTAATCCTGTAGATATTCCAGCTACTGGTCTTTTTATTGGAACTCCTGCATCCATTAATGCAAGTGTACTTCCACATATACTTGCTTGTGATGTTGATCCATTTGAAGATAATACTTCAGATACAACTCTTATTGCATATGGGAATTCTTCCTTTGATGGTATTACTGGAACTAATGCTTTTTCAGCAAGTGCTCCATGTCCTATTTCTCTTCTTCCTGGTCCTCTTGATGGTCTAGCTTCCCCTACACTATAGCTTGGGAAGTTATAGTGATGTATATATCTTTTTGATTCTTCCATGTCTATTCCATCTAATTTTTGTTCTTCAGATACCATTCCTAAAGTTGCAATTGATAATACTTGTGTTTGTCCTCTTGTAAATAAAGCACTTCCATGTGTACGTGGTAATAATCCAACTTCACATGATAATGGTCTTATTTCATCTAAAGCTCTACCATCTACCCTTTTATGTTCATTAAATATTAATTCTCTAACACATTGTTTTTCTACTTTGTATATTGCTTCTCCTATGTCTTGTTTATGAGCATCTTTTTCTTCTTCTCCAAATTTTAATGCATATTCGTTTGTAATTTTTTCTGTTAATTCATCTATATTTTTGTCTCTTATTGTTTTGTCAGCTTCTTGAACCTTTTCTTTCATTTCTTCTTTGAAATTGTCATTTACAAAGTTATATACATCATGATCTACTTCAAATGATTTATATTCAAATTTTGGTTTTCCAATTTCAGCTTGTATGCTTGATATAAATTTACATATTTTTTTAATTTCTTCATGTGCTGTTTTTATTGCTTCTAACATAACATCATTTGGTACTTCATTTGCTCCAGCTTCTATCATTGTTATTTTTTCTTCTGTTGCTGCAACTGTTAAGGTTAAGTCTGAAACCTCTCTTTGTGCTTCTGTTGGATTTATAACAATTTGTCCATCAACTAACCCAACATTTACTGCTGCTGTAGGTCCTCCAAATGGAATATCAGAAATTGCAAGTGCTGCTGCTGCACCTATCATTGCAGCTACTTCTGGTGAATTGTCTTGTTCAACACAAAGTACAGTTCCTACAACACATACATCATTTCTAAAATCTTTTGGGAATAATGGTCTTAATGGTCTATCTATTGCTCTTGATGTTAATATTGCTTTATCACTTGGTTTACCTTCTCTTTTCATAAAGCTTCCTGGAATTTTTCCAACTGAATATAGTTTTTCTTCAAAATCTACTGATAATGGGAAGAAATCTATTCCTTCTCTTGGTTCTTTTGATGCAGTAACGTTTACAAGTACACAAGTGTCTCCATATCTAACCAATACACTTCCATTTGCAAGTCCTGCCATTTTTCCTGTTTCTATTACAAGTTTTCTACCTGCTAATTCTGTTTCATAAGTTTTAAACATATTTTTTATTGTATGATAAAATCATACGCTCCTTTCTACTTTTTTGCACCTTTATTATATAAGCTTAAATTTAGATTGTAACCTCTATAATACATTATTTTGTAGTGCATTATACAAGCTACTTACCTAAATATTTTAAGCTTATTGTTTTACAAAAAGCCCTTGCTTTTTATTTAGCATAGGGCCTTTTATAAAAGATTATTTTCTTAATCCTAATTTTTCAACTATATCTCTATATCTTTGTAAATCTTTTTTAGATAGATAGTTTAATAGGTTTCTTCTTTTTCCAACCATTTTTAAAAGACCTCTTCTTGAGTGGTTGTCTTTTTGATGGATTTTTAAATGTTCTGTTAATTCATTAATTCTTTCTGTTAAAAGAGCTATTTGAACTTCTGGAGAACCAGTGTCGTTTTCTTCTCTTTTATAAGTATTAATGATTTCTTGTTTTCTTTCCTTTGTCATTTAATACTACACCTCCTATTTTTATTTATTTTCCTAAAACTGAGCTTAAGAATAGGTGCTAATCTTATAGCTAAGTAAAAGGTATTGCTTTTAAAGCATATTTATTTTACTATATTTTTCCATAAAAAGCAAGCATTTTTAATTTTTTTATTAAATGATTGTGCTTAAATTTAAGAATACTTGTTATTCATTTTGGATATACTTAATATAACAATTATTTTTTAGGAGGTTTTTGTGATGGAATTAAATCGTGTTAAATCAATTTTAAATAATGATGAAAAATTTGATATTTTTTATAATAGTAGACCTGTATGGATTCAAGGAATTAATACTTCAAGCAATATTGCTAAAGTAGGCTTTGTAGATACTTTTGAAGAAAAAGATGTAAGTATTTCTGATTTAAATGAAAAATTATAATCATAACTTAAATACTATATATAATAAAAATGGGCACCATATACTGGTGCCTTTTTAGGAAATTTAGAAATTTGACAAAAAGATATAATCTTTCTCTATTTCCAACTTAGCTAAATTTTCTTTAACATCTGCCGCACATTCTGGACAAACGCCACGATGAATGGTAAATATTTTCACCTTATAGTGATTAAGATCTACCCTTACCTGCAAAACTGAGCTTCCATCATATTCTAACTGAAGAATTGTTGTGCCCGGTTCTGCTTGCCGTAAGTCATGTTTGGCATGTTTTACAATACCCATACATCTTTCGTCTGTTTTCATAAAAATTCCTCCTTAAAGTCTTTGCCATAATTGCGAATGTTTTTATTATATAATTTTTTCCATTATTTGTCAATTAAAATTCTATTTTTGATTGTGTAGGTTTTTTATTTCATTTTCGCTTAAACCTGTATTTTAAGCTATTTTCTTTACTTTCATTACTGTTTCTAGTAATTTTTTGTAACTTCCTATGATTTTCTCTTTTTTCCAATTTCTTTCGTTAGGATTTCTCCTTATTAAATTTTTACTATTTCTTTCTAATTTTTTTACAATTTTCAATTCACGACTTTAGAGTTCAGTCCTACTTTATATAAAGTGTGAACCTGCTGCCATCGTAGGAAAGGGTATCGGTAGGACAGTCGTAGCTGCGATAGCTTGGTGCAATGCTAGAATTGTAATAGCCTCCCCTGATAACTCGGTAAGAGGTATTGTTGGCCTCTTGTGTCCATTCAAGACTATTTCCTAATAAATCATAAATATTACTTAACTTATCTTTACTTACTGTTTGTCCATTATTTGCTCCACCAGTCACTCTTGTTG